>Ga0265297_10000140_pt1 | contig 237911 bp, 240 predicted proteins | sample Munlanlwell13791_FD_192502 | JGI IMG/M metagenome (GOLD analysis project Ga0265297, IMG submission 192502) | Leachate microbial communities from a municipal landfill in Southern Ontario, Canada - Leachate well 137-91 | ecosystem: Engineered > Solid waste > Landfill > Unclassified | place...
ATTAGGCAAAAGCCGTTCATAACGCCAAGAACCACCACTGCCGCCACAACGATGAGTACCACACTCACCACGGGTGCGATCCACCAGTTAGTCGTCCTTCTGCTGGGCTTAACACTTCCAGCTACAACACCCTGCTTGACGGCTGACATTCTAGCCGCCTCCTTTCAGTTGTTTTTACTTGGTAAAAAGCTAGAGCTAAATACCTGTAGTTCCTCTATAGCACAAATCAGAAGAAAAGTCAAAAAACTACTTTTTGCGTTTTGAGTTGTAGTTTGTATTTTGTAAGTTGTGATTTATGAGTTAGAAGTTGTGGGTTATCGTTTACGTTTCTGCCGTTTCCCGAAGTACTTCTTCCATTGAGATAACTCCGTCCAAAGATTTCATTATTCCGTCTTGACGAAGACTTACCATTCCTTGCCTTACTCCTTCGTCTCTTATTTTTCCCTCGCTCATTCCGGCACTGATAACGTCCTCAAGTTCTCTCGTCATTTTCATCACTTCATAAAGGGCGATGCGTCCGAGCGTTCCTTTTCCTTTGCATTTTTCGCATCCCGGCGCTCTGTAAACTTTATACGGCGCTTTATATTTGACTGTCGCTTTCACTTCCGGCGCCATTTTGGCCATTTCTTCTTCTATTATTTTTTCTATATCCGGAGAAGCGTCTTCAGGCTTTTTGCAGTTTTCGCAAAGCCGATGAACAAGTCTCTGCGCAAGCATAATGTTCAAGGCCGGCGGCAAAAGAAAAGGCGCGACTCCCATATCCAAAAGTCTCGGTATTACTCCCGCGGCGTTGTTCGTATGAAGCGTTGAGAGCACCACATGCCCTGTTAGCGCCGCTTGCACCGCGAGATCCGCCGTTTCGTTATCTCGAATTTCACCGACCATGATGATGTCCGGGTCTTGCCGAAGCGCCTGCCTCAATCCCGATGCGAACGTGTATCCTATGTCCGGTCTTATCTGTGATTGATTGACTCCCGCCACGAAATATTCAACCGGATCTTCCATGCTCAAAATATTCACGTCTTCTTTGTTAAGCGTCTGCAAAAAAGCGTAAAGCGTGGTCGTTTTTCCCGAACCCGTTGGGCCGGTTACGAGCACCATTCCGAACGGTTTTTTTAATCCCTCCGTTACCCATTCGGCGTTTCTTCCCACAAGTCCCAAATCGGCCATTCCTTTCAACCCTATCGTGGGGTCAAGTACGCGGATGACCGCTTTTTCTCCCGAAGGAGTCGGAAAAGTTGAAACACGATAATCCACGTCCCGTCCGAATATCACCGTTCTGAATCTTCCGTCTTGAGGAATTCGCGTTTCGTCAATTTTCAGGTCCGAAAGAACTTTTACTCTTGAAACTATCGGCTGCAAAAGTTCAAGCGGAAACGAAGCCACCTCTCTTAACGTTCCGTCTATCCTGAATCTTATTCTTAATTTCGTTCTTCCCGGTTCTATGTGAATGTCCGAGGCTTGCTGTTCCACGGCCGCTCGTAGCGTTGAAGAAACTATTTTGATTATCGGCGCCTCGTCAACGCCGGCCTTTTCTTCGTCAAGCGAAACGACCCGTTGAACGGTCGGCATCGTTCCGGGCTTTGCTCCCACCGCTCTTATGGCTTCCTGTATTTCTCTTTCGTAAGGAGTATATCTTCTTAGAACCATTTCCCAATCGGTTCTGGAAATCAAATAAACGCCGAGCGTCATTTTGTTTTGCTTTGCGGCGAATTTCAACACTTCCTGCGCCCGCATGTCGTCCGGATCAACCATTCCGACAATCACCATGTTTCCCGAAACGGCAAGCGGCGCTATTTTATAATTTCTCGCCGTTTCCTCCGGTATAAGCGTAAGCACTTGTTCCGAGACCGAAGCCGGGTCCACTTTTTGGTACGGAATTTTAAGCGCGGCGGATTTTACCTGCGCGAGAGTTACGTCATCAACAAGTTTTCTCGTAAGGATTATGTCCTCAAAACTTTTCCCCGTGTCGCGGGATTCGGTAATGAGCTTTTGCGCCAGTTCGTCCGAAAGAACCGAACGTTCAATTAACTTGTCTGCGAGAATGCGAGCATCCATTATCTTGTGTTGTTAGTCCTATTAGGACTAAACGATTGGAAAGGATTTTCTTTTGCGGAAATTACTTCTGAAACTATCGGCGGAACCAGCGATTCTTTTTGAATGGCGTTCCAAACCTGCGAATTGACCACCGAATCAATGTCTAACGTGGCCACCGAAAAAACGGACGTGCTTTGATAACCGCTTGAGCCGATGATGTCCACTATGGGCGCCGGCGAAAAGAAAAGATAATACGCGAGGAGCGCGGCAACGATCAAAACCGCTCCTCCTATCAAAAGCGGTATTATCATTCCTTTTCTTCCATTTTCTTGGATAATTATCGCCATATTACGTTATTCTGCTAAATAATAAGCCGAGACCGTCATTGTGTACACCAGAATAGGATCGTTATCAAAACCTTCCGTAATGTTTATAGACGTTACATCCATTAGCCGGATGTTCGTTTCAATGGCGCTCAAATAAGCTTTCATGTTCTCATACTTGCTTGCGCATTTTATGGTTGCTTGAACGGTTCCATAGGGCTTTGCAAGCGAACCGGCGCTTGTCGTTTGGAGAGACAATTCCTGAAATTCAATGGAATCAACGGTAACTTCGTTCAATTTTGCGAGTCCGTAAAGCTGATTCATAAACGAAGGTACGTCTTCCGTCGGCGGAACTACTTCGGAAAAAACGCTCCGCAACGCGGATACATTCTCGTACCTTGCAAGAACCCTGTTTTTTTCCTGTATTGCCGTTTCGTAATCGGCAAGGAGAGCCGAAATGCTTTGTCTTTGCCCTCGCAACGTTTGTATCTCGCTGAATTTTGGACTTATGAGTTTCGCAAAAACGTAAAGAGCTCCGGCCACGAAAACCAGGCTTCCGAGCAACACTATTAGTCTTTTCGTTGATTCTTTCATTCGCTAATGATTCTTTAGCTTTGAGGCGGAGTTGTTTCGTTCTCGTTAATCGGCTGCTCTATTTGAGGTTGAACTGGCGGAACAAATTTAAACAAGTCAGGAAAAGCGTCCAATCTCAATTCAAACCTTATGACATTATCCGCGACTCTCGCGTTTGAAAGCGTAACCTTTCTTAAATTCTGGACGTTTTCATACGCGGCCAATTGTCCGGCAAGAGTTTCAAACGTATCCGCGAAACCGGTCATGTTTACCATCCTTCCGGTAACGTTTATGGTCGCTCCCGAAAATCCCACGTTCGGCATCGTGTTTGCTGAAAGCGTGTTTAAGAAAGACGTAATGCCTATATGAGAAGATAAAAGAGATTTTATGTTCGTAAGCTGCGAATAAAATTGAATGAATTCCGCCTCCGCTTCTCCTTGGGGAGCGACTTTATCCAATTCGGCAATTCTCGCTTCAGCGCTTTTTATGGAAGCCGAAACAAACGGTTTGTACCCGAAAGCGAGTCCCGCGTATATGATGAGCGACAGCCCGAATATTACCGCGGAAAAAGTAAGCGCCTTCCAGGGAACAAGGCTCCTTGATGGCGCGTTTACCGTCATTGACGTTGGAAGATTATCTGCCATTTTTTTATTCTCCTGTCATGATGGAAATCAACCGATGAACGGTTTTATTCCGACTCCGACCGCCACGGCAAATCGTGTTGCAACCGATTGAAGTAGAGGCGCAAACTCCGGCGAATAAGACACCGATCCCCATGGATTGGCTCTTTCAGCCGGAAGCCCAAACTGTCTCCCCGCATAGTCAACGAGACTTTGCGTGCTGCCTCCTCCGCCCGAAAGAATGATTTTTGATATTTTGCCTCCTCCTCCTTCAAATACGTTTTTGGCTTTTATTCCTTCGTTAAGTATAACATCAATAAAAGGTGTCATTAGTGTGGATAATCCGTATTCTCCCGTCATTCCCGACAAACCTCTCTGCCGCTTCAGCGCTTCCGCTCTTTTGGCGTTGATTCCTAAGCCTTTCGCGAGCGATTGAGTCAAAGAATTACTCGCAAAATCGGTTTGAACCGAGTATTTAAGTATTCCTTGTCCGGCAACCGCGACAGTGCTCGTAAAAGCGCCGATATCAAACAAAAGCGAATCTTCTTTGTCTCCGTAAGTGAGCGATCGCGCGATGCTTAATCCCTCCACTTCAAGCATTTTCAAGTTCAACCCCGCTCTTTTACAAACGTCTCTGTGCGCGTTTATCTGCTCGTTCGGGACGGAAATCAAAAACACCCTTTGCTTTTTGGTTCCTGCACTGTCTTCAAATTGGCCGATGGGCGTCCAGTCTATCGTTACGTCAGACATCGGCAGCGGTACGAGCGATCGCGCCTGATAAGGCACCGCTTGCGCCGTTTCTTCGGTTGTCATCGCCGGCAAATCTATGACTGAAGAAAATGCCGAAAAAGACGGAATGGCGACGGCCGCGTCTCTCGTTCTCGTTCCCATTTGCGCAAGAAGAGTCCGGATCATATCCGCCGCGTTGCCATCCGCCACGTTCAGCGAACTTGTCTGCACCACGCCGTTTACTCTTTCAAGATAATCTGGAGACTCTATCATGCCGTAATTAACGACCGTCGGCTTCCCTCCTCGCATGTCAATTTCCACGATTTTTACGGAAACCGTGCCTATATCCACCCCGAGATAAGGCCCTTTAGTCACCTGCGGCGGCTGCCCGCTAAAAAGTTTTCCAAACAAATTCGGTAATTTCATGGGTATTCCGATTATCCGCTCATATCTATAATATTCATTATATAACCTGAGACTATGAAGCACGAACTTAAAGCGAAGTTCTTCGGCGTTTTCTACGGCATCTTGGATGTCGTTATTCCGGGAATTTGCGCGAATTGCGGCAAAGAAGTTAAAGGGCCGAAGCTGCTTTGCGTTCATTGCGCCAAATCGGTAATCATCCGCAAAGCTCCGACAAAACTCGGCAATCGGTTTTTATTCGCGGCAACGGACTATAAAGATCCGGCCGTTCAGAATCTCATTAAGACGATGAAATACGACCGGGTCTGGAAAGCGGGAAAATTTCTTTCGGAAATGATGTTAAAGCATTTGGACCTTTCTGGATTCACGGCCCTTATCCCGAAAGAAAAAGAAGCTTTTATCGTTCCCATTCCGATGCACTTCATAAAAAGATGGAAACGCGGTTTCAATCAGTCGGAAATTTTGGCCGCAAATATCGGCCGCGAATTGCGCATTCCCGTAATCAAAGCTTTAAAACGCGATAAATGGACTCCTCCGCAAAGCAATCTCAAAGACGATTCTCTCCGTTCACTGAACATAAAAGACTGTTTCTCCCTTTCTGGGAAAGCCCGTAAGATTCCGCGCGGTTCCGTGATAATCATTTTGGACGACGTCGTAACCTCAGGCGAAACCATGAAAGAAGCGGCGAGAATTATGAGACCACTTCATCCCTCGCAAATTATCTTTGTAAGCGTCGCCTCTCGTTAATTTCCTTCGTCTATTTCCGCTCCGCTCACGTCGGGAACCCCGGTTTGTTGAAATTGCTGTTGTGGAACCCCTTTGCCCTCCATAGTGGCAATGATGGGACTCGTCTCGGACAACTTAGACATAAACACTATCTGATTTCTATTTATTTTCATTCCGGTTTTAGGCGCCCAAACGGCATCGGAAAATCTTTGAAAGCTAAGACCTCCGTCTTCCGTGCTCTGGAAAAACCACGGGTCTTGCATTTTGACGCACGGGAACAAACTCGTTTTCCCGAAATAAATGTTTCCGGTCGTTAAATACACTGCCATATACGGCTTATAGCAAAAAGAAACTAAAATGCCCGCGATAATTCCTAAAGCCGCAAGCGACAAAACAACGATTAAAATAACTTTTGACGATTTCTTTTTCATGATTTCATTAATTATAAATTAGAAATTGAAAATTGAAAATTATTTATCTTTGTTCTCTAGTTCTTCTATTCTCTTTATCAAATCTTTTATCACTTCATTCTGCGCCGAGACGGTTGCCGACAAATCACGATCGCCATTCGTTCCGCGAACAAAATCGGTAAGCGACGAATGGTCTAACTGGTTTTCTTTATTATTAGGATCATATATCCCGTCTGGTAATTTCTTCATTGATAGCACCGCATCATAAGCCACGCCTAAATTCTCCGGATATGGCGTGCGGTCGGTGAAAGACAAAGCGGAAACATCGGCGGTAAAGTAAGCATTACCGGAAAAATATGATGTTCCGTTAACATTCAATTTATAACCTCCTGGGTCAGTTATCCCAATACCGACATTACCGGAAAAATTAACCGTCAAGACCTTACTATTCGCGTGAACTAGACTCAAATTACTGGAGTTTCCATAAGCCGCGCTCGACCACCACATCATGCCGCTCATTTTATTTGATTCAGTAGCATTATTTTCACTTGAAGCTTTAAGAAGCAGTCCCAGCTCTCTTGAAACAGCCGTCGAGTCAATAGCGGTATGCCTTATAACAACAGCCTCCTTATAAGCCCCTGCGCTTGTCCCTGTTATCACTTCGAGTTTAGGCGCCACTGATGGAAAAAGACCGGCATCAGCGCTTATTGTAGTAATCGCAGCAGTTCCAATGCCTATATTATTGCCCACTAGATATATCCTCCTTGAAGACTGCCCAATATCCCCCTCCAAATAAAACATTGGCGTCCCGCCTACGTCGTATCTCTGTCCATACTTATTGTAAGGCGTGCTGGTTACATAATACTGATTGATAGTTGATAGTCCATGTGAAGCTCCTCTCGCCATTGACAATCCTATCTGTTCTCCGATGGCATCGGGCCCCGTAATCGTTATTCCTCCCGAAAGAACGAGATTATTCCATTTCAAAGAAACTCCGCCGATGTTTCTCGTTTCCGTTTCATCGGGCAAGAGGTCGGAATCAAAAGTCGCCGCCGAAACGTGCGCTATGGCCGAAGCTAAATTCTTCTCCACCCGAAGTCTCGGATCATCGGGATTAAAGACCATCGCTATGTCTACCGTTACCGTGGAAAGTCCTCCCGGATTTCCCACTTTGGTGAATAAAAGAGATGAAATCTGTACGTTCGTGGTCGTTAACGCCGTTTTCGGTCCGGTCCCTTCTTTCATATAAACTCCTCCGATGTCGGAACTGATTATCGTTGGGTCAAGAGCCGGATCTTCCACTCTTAGTTTTATGGAACAGTAAGTGGTGCAAGTCGTTCCCTCGGTATCGCCTTCATACACTCCCTCAACCACGCTCGCGTCTCTTATCGCGTACTGGACTCTCTGCGTTACGAACTGAAGTTGTCTCGTAACTTCAAAAGCGGCGTTCTCTTTCGTTTGAATTCCCGAAATCGCGATCAAAACTCCCGTCAAAAGTCCCGCCGCAACGGTAAAAATCATTGAATATATCAAAAGCTCAACAAGCGTGAACCCCGTTACAAACTTCAATTTTTTCACGTCGTTGCCTTGAAAATTATCCCGAGCAACTTTCTCGTCAGTTTGGAACGGGGTGAATTCCTTCCTCTTTTTTTCGTATTTCAAAATCCTTCTCACCTCCTAAAAATTATAACACACAAGAAAACTAATTATTCTCCGTTCATCTCCTTAATTTAATAAACGGCTTAATCGGAATGAGTACCATCGTCCCGATAATGGATAAACCGACAACCGTAATGATGAGCGGACGAAATCCTTCGGTGCTTGCGATAAATCCTCCAACCATGGCAAGCGCCGCCGAAACGAGATCAACAAGCGTAAAATAAACTCCCCATTCCGTTCCCTCTTTTTGTTTATCAATATGTCGCGTGAATATCGCCATATAGGTGGGAAAAGTAAAAGCGGTGAATACGCCTAAAACAAACTGCACTATGTAAAGTTCAATGGGCGTGTCAATCACCAAATATAAAATAGGTATCAAAGAAGTAATGGCCGTAAAAATAAACATTAGCCAAAAATCGTCTTTCTCCCCGCGTATTTTATCTATTAGGTAAGCGATCGGTATTTGGAAAATGCTCTTGGCGACCAAATATATTCCCGCCGCGAGTCCCGCCACCGCTTCGTTTCCGCCTTTTATGAACCCCGTTATGAAAAGCGCGAATATGGGGCCTAAAAGTCCCGAAGCTCCGACTAAAATAACGTCCGACAATATAAGAAAACGGATTACCGGATTTATGTCCTGCAAAAAATAATATCTGATCTTTATCGCCCGCTTCCCATTCACAAATTAATTTTATCACAAATAAAAAAGCCGCTAAGAGCGGCTTTCGGCAAGAACTTCTGTTAGTGCCTTCGCCAGTTTTTCCGGCGCCTCGGGATAGTACTTGGTCGTCCGATTCACGACCGGCGTGAGCGTCGTGGATAAAAGATCATCCCCGTATTCCGGTTGAACCGCGACAAGACCCGGCCCGATCGTCTGGACCTTCTGGATCACGGATCTTGCAAAATGCGAATCAGAGACCATCAGATCCCCGTCCATCTTGGTAAAAACGAGCGAGTGCGCGAAGTAACTGGAATACGAGAGAACGTCGTTTGCTTTGGCAAGAAACTCCGCCTCGTCATCCGTAAGGTCTTCTTCATTTAGCGGGCACGCGGTAAGATCGCTGTCATAAGGCTCGGCCGGGTACTGCCCGTGCTTTATGCCCCGCGCAAGAAGAAAGTTTTCCCCCTGGACTTTCACGAGCGCCACATGCGTGTAACGCATATAGCCGATGCGCGTCCTATGAACGTCGCTGTCGTTTGCTATTTCAGCCGTAGGGTCGGTCGGGAGAGATATTATCTTTCCCTTAAGATCAGAAACCATCTTCTCCCAAGTCTTGAGAATAAGGTCGGTTGAGGAAATAGGCTGTTTTTCTAGAGTCTCTGCCATTCCGTATTGCTCCTTTCTTTAAAGAACGTTTCAAACAAACTAATACTCTATTAGCTCCCCGTCAAACGTCCGCCATAGCTTTAGCGAAGGCGGAGGGTACAGAAATTTCACTACTCGCTCGCTTTAGACTCGCTGCGTTTTAGAAACCCTCGGTTTCTAATATCTTCCGACACGGGGAAACTTTTAGAAAGTTTCCCCGACCCCCTGAAACGTTCAAATCCTCTTCTTTAGCGGACGTGTCCGCCGTAGCTTTAGCGAAGGCGGAGGGTACAGGATTTGAACCTGTGAGGGGATTTCTCCCCAACCGCATTTCGAGTGCGGCGCACTAGACCACTATGCGAACCCTCCAATTACGTAGAGCATAGTTAATTTTAAGAGCTTTGTGAAGCGCTTTTTGTCATTCCCGCGGAGGCGGGAATCCAGGTTTTCCTCTATAATCTTGTCAATGGAATCAAAAATCAGAGAAAAGATTCAAGAGGCTATCTCTGCTCATGTTTTCCCCGGCTGTGTTATCGGCATCGTAAAAAAGAACGGAGAAAGACTGATTATCCCCTCCGGCAATTTTACTTATGATCCCAAAAGCAGTCCTGTTACCGAAACTTCTATTTTTGACGTCGCCTCCATTACCAAAGTCATTCCCACCTCGTCCCTTGCTCTCAAGCTTATTGATGAGAAGCGTCTCAATTTAGACGACCAATTGATAAAATTCGTGCCGGAATTTCATAATTCGGAAAGAGATAACGTTTTAATCTGGCATTTACTCACCCATACTCTTGATTTCAGTTTCCGTTTGTCCGAACACAAAGAAAAAACTCCCGATGAAATTTTAAAAATTATTTTTACTTCCGAATTCAAGAACAAACCCGGAAAAATTTTCTTTTATTCAAACGCCACCAGTATTCTTTTAGGGCTGGTTGTAGAAAGAATATTAGGAAAACCATTAGACGAACTCGGCAAAGAATATTTATTTGATCCTTTAAAAATGAACCGAACGTTATTCAACCCTCTCAAAGAATTTAAGCGCGAAGAAATCGTCCCAACGGAAATTCAAGAATGGCGCAGCGGGCACGCCTCGGCGAGCGATAAGCGAGACGGGTTAGTTCAAGGAGAAGCTCACGATGAGAGCGCGTATATTTTGAACCAGAAAATGGTTGTAGGCTCTGCCGGATTATTTTCTTGCTGCCCCGATCTGCTTAACTTCATGGAAATGATTTTAAGCAATGGAACGTTTGATGGCAAAAAATACTTTTCTCCCGAAATGGTAAACCAAATGCAAACCAACCAACTATCCGATATCGGTAAACATGCCGGTTTGGGCTGGGAATTAAACCAACCGCGATATATGGGAGTCAAGAGCGAAAATCGTTTCGGAAAAACCGGATTTACAGGAAGTCTTTGCATTTACGATATGAATTTGAAGATTGCGGTCGTTATTCTTTCAAACAGAGTTTATCCCAAACGCAAACACAACTTGGACGCCGATATAAACAAATTCCGGCGTAACATCGCCAATATTGTTTTTGGCTCTTAAATACGATTTCTGCCTGTACTGACTAGGTGTTAGTACAGGCAGAAATTACTTTGTCTTCTCGTAAATACTTTTTATCTCATCCGCTGATAAAACACGGTCATATATCCGCACGTCATCAATGTATCCCTTGTGTGGCTGATAGACATCCCCGTTTGCTCCGCAAGCGATTCTAAGGGGCGCATCAAGCCAACTTATCGCAGCCGCCGGCGCCATATTCATAGAACTTTTTTTCACTCCGTTGTAATAAAGTTCCTCTAGCCCGTTCCTGTCAAAAGTGGCCGCCAAATATACCCACGTATCCTTCGGCATAACCACGCCCGAACCGAGCCAATAATCGTACCCCGGACCGAAGTAGGTATTTACCTGATATTCTCCGCTTGGAATCATTACAAGTCCTAGTCTTCCCGCCGTCCATGATTGCGTGCCGACAAATCTGTTATATTTACCGGCCGTAAAAGACGAAGAAGTGTTCACCCACAAGGAAACCGTATAATCATTCGTTCCCGATAAATTAAGAGTCGTTTCTACGTAATTATTCGTTCCGTTAAAACTCAAGCACGTTCCGCTCTTGCAGTTCCCTTCCACGGCAAAAGTCGCTCCGGAAATAGTTCCCGACTTTGCGTACCCCGAACTGTCTATCGCCGTATTTCCCGATCCCTCGTCAAATTTCCACCAGCCGATTTCCCCGTCGTCTTGCGATACCACTCCGGCAGGAGAAACTTTAACAGCCTTAGTAGCTGTTCCAGGTGCAAGCTCCACGTAAACTTTCTTGAACTCTCCGTCCGAAGTCCGTCCATTAATTTTGTTAAAAACTATGTCAAGGCTCGTTCCGTCCGCCGGATAAGAAAAATCAAGCGCTCCGTCCAAGACTCTTGTTTCTACGGCCGACGAATAAGACGAGCCCTTAAATGAAGCGTAAAAAGATTTTCCATCCATCGGATTCTCAAAATGCACTCCCCATTGGCTCTGATCTTGCTGTCCGATAGACCTCTGCTGTACGTCGTAAAGAAAAGCGACCATCTCTTCCACGGTCGTCCTTAATATCGTCTGTCGGTGGTAATTAAAGTAATACCCCATACCGATCGTGCCGATGATAGCCACGAACGCAAGCACTATTAAAATCTCAAAAAGAGTAAACGCTTCTTGATGAAAAACTTTTTTCACTAAGAAGATTATAACACTAACTCTATATTGTGGACCGTAGGAGATTCGAACTCCTTACCTCGTCATTGCAAATGACGCGCTCTACCAATTGAGCTAACGGCCCAAAACACATTTCATATTTAAACCACTTTTATCTTTATATGCAAACAAATCCCTAAAGTAAAATTTGTAATTAGTGACGATCGTCACTAATTACAAATTACATAAAAAGCGGCTTAGGCCGCTTTTTATTTCTGTTCTGTCTTCTGTTCCGTTTTCTTCCCTTTCTTTTTCGCAAATCGTCCAAGCAAGTATCCGATAACAAGAACAAAGATAAGAATAAGTACGAGCCACCAGTATTCGGAGAACCATTCACCCATGGCCGCGAGGATAGTAGCAAGCCCTCTCGTATTATCCGTTCCTTCTCCTACCGACTCTTGATTATTGCCTGTTTGTTCTTCGGTTCCGCCTGTTCCATCGGGAGCTAAACTTCCTCCTCCAGTTTGTCCAGTACCGCCTAAAGCCAATCCTCCTCCCCGAATTTCTGCTCCGCCGGAAGTCGGCACGGTAAATTCTTTTTCAAAACTAACGGTCGGCGGCGAAGCGCGTGATACCACGCGATATTTATAAGTTTTCCCTGGAATAAGTCCCGTCAGTTCAATTACATGACTCGTGACTTTTGGCACTGTATCAAATTCCAAAGTTCCCGAAGGATAACCGAGATAAGGCAACGTATTAACGTTCAAAGTAAAAGGTCCTTCTTCTTCCAGTCCATAGATTACTTGGCTCGTTGCCGGAATATTCGTATCCCAACGAACAGTTATTGTCGCCGTTTGCGGATCATCTCCATGCACAAGCGGCTCATCATTTCGATCATTTGTAATTATGAGTCCAATGCTACCACGTCCTCCTCCGCCACCTTTTTCCGGCCCAACGGTGACTATCGTGCACTCAGAATCGTTTATGTCGCACGAACCAATATTCAAATCAAAGCTAAAAGATTTGCCTTCATACACACTTTGAGACACGTCATTCGCTAACGTAATAGTTAAAGAATGAGTTTTTGAGGTTCCCGAAGCAATTTCTGAAATAATCACCCAATTGTTCAAGAAGTTCGAGAGTTTATCTTCATAATTGGCGCCGTCCCCCGCGACTTTCAAAGTTATTTGGGAAGCAAGACCAGAAGAATCGGTACCGCTGACTTCTATACCAAGTTTCTTTGTCACTCCAAAAGTATTTTGAATCGTTAAAGTTTTAGTAACGGAGCCACCCGGAACCAAATTGGTATTAGCAAAAGGTAAATCCGTATTAGTGACATTAAAATCGGCCGCCAAAGCGTTCGGCGCGAAGAACAAAGCTGAAGCAGCTACCGCCGAGAATAAAATTAATTTTTTGAATATTTTAGTCATGGTTTTATTCAGTTGGACTTGTCTCGGAAGAAGACGGATCAGATGGAGGGGTTGGTTCTGCCGGAGCTAGCGGTTCGGGAGTTGGAGCTGGATTTTCAACTTTCACGTCACCATTATCTCCCGTATCCGTTCCCGTATCAGATGGATCTGCTTCATCTTCTTCCGAATTCGTTTCCTCACTAGATAAGTCCTCTTCTCCGTTTTCAGAGTTTATCTCGGTGCTAGCCAAATCTGTTTCATCCTCAAGTGTATTCACTTCCTCATCTGGAACATTTTGTTCTCCGTCTACAGTTTCTCCTTCATCACTCGTAACAACAACTTCTAGCTTCTCAACTTCTACCGTTTCTTCGACTACTTCAGATACTGGCGCTGTAACCAATTCTTCCGTCTCTAACTCTAACTCATTCGGTATGCCCGGTGTTGGGATTGGATCAACCCATTCACCTACACCATCAGGAATACGAGCATAAGACTTATTACCCGCTACCGAACTTGTACATCCTTTACCTACGCCATTACCGGTTTCATCATTCGTTTCACCTTCTGTTGGCTTCAAATTGCAATAATCCGCTGGTAACGTATAGATGTAAGAATCAACCAAAACATCATTATTATTGAACAATCTCACTGAATCACCGACTGAGTTATCTAGTAACTCTTTGTTCATATAAACAACCATGAAAGAATGCGAAGCTATCACCGGAGTTATAAGTCCTGTATGCGCCTGGTCAATCATTATCTTATGGTCGGAAGAATCGGAATCGTCTCTTATGTACCAGCCGGTTAAATCAACGCTTGTATCCCCATTATTGTAGAGTTCTACCCATTCACCTTTTGGCATGCTGTCGCTATCAGTTCCAAAGTTATAGCCATATTCATTTCCATCCGGATTCGGTAAGAATTCGTTAAGCACTACTCCAAAAGTCGTAGGAACCCACGTTCCTGTAGTTACTGAATTTCCTTCAACTTCCGCTGTCGCAGTCCACGCAGCGCGAGTGTAACCGATTCTAAAGCTCGCAAAGTTAAAAACTATAATAAAAACCAATAAGAGAGATGACCAACAAAACTCATATTCTTTTTTATTATTCCTTGGTTTCACTCTTTTTCTTTTTTATTTCCTTAATTATTTTCCGCGTTTCGTCCGTTATGACGATAACCGCCGGAATGCCTATAAATACGGCAAACCCTAAAGGTTTTTTTGCAAAATCCAATATCCAACCGAGATAAGGAACGTTGAAAATGACTTTCCCTATCACTTCGTTCTGCCGGACTTCCGACATATCCTCCGCATTATTCGCGTCCCCTTTGGTTGTAAAAACATATTCTCCCGCCTGCGCCTTAACTCCTACGATACGGTGCGTTACCGGAGCATCCAATACGCTTCCTTCACGCTTAAACGTAATTATATCGCCTTCCTTATAAACGTCCGCCGGATTAACGAATACCACGCTTCCCGTCTTTATCGCCGGTTCCATTGAACCCGTTTGCACCACAAGCGCTTTGGGAATTCCGGGAACTTGGAGACTAGACAAAAGCACCAAACCGGCAACGGCAAGAAAAACAACTATTACGATCGTTGAAATTACTTTCTTTAACATTTAAGAATATTCCCTGCCTCGGCGTAGCTTTAGCGGAGACGGATCCGCCCCGACCCCTCTACCATCGGCGGAGGGGTCGGAAAAAGATTAGTTACGGAGTTACGGTCTCACCTACAAAATATACTGACCAATCGCATGCTTTACCTTGATAACCATTATCAGCATCAGTTGCTAAACCAATAATCTGACGCATTGCAATTGTCGTACCAGGTCCGAAATTCGCCGCATCTGCAATTTTTACTTTATTACTAACCCCCCAAAGATTGGGATACATAACAGTGAAATTACTGTCGGTATCAGAACCATCCATTTTCCCCGGATGAGAAGGAGCGGGGGTGGGGCTAGATGCATACCCATATAAAACCGGGCCAGTATTAAGAACACTGGATTGCCACGCAAGTTTAGTTACATAACAAGCATCGCCGCTACCATCCAAATACATATAAAGGTCCAACGGAACACCGCTGTTATTAGTAATAACTGCACGCTCCTGTGGATCACTAACAGAACCAGGAATGAATCCAGACTCGCTAAACGGTAACGGATCTGTAATGCCCGAACCACCCGCTGAACCTGCAGCCGTAATGCTCAATTGAGCAGTACTAACAGTATTTCCACCAATATTAGTAGACGCCGTCCACGCCGCGTAAGTTGCACCGGCAACGACCCCCACTACGGAAAGAATGATTCCTCCGCTTAAGAGAATTCTTTTCATAATTTTTTTGTTTATTTTTTATTATTTATATTTTTACCAACTCAAAGAACTGTTTTTGCCCCGTTCTCATTTTCGTCCCTTGCCAAGCTCGACCGGCCGAACAAAAATATTACTTAAAAGATAGAATACCTCCACTGCTTGTCAAGAAAATCAAGAAAAGGCCTAAAATAGGCCTTGACCCCATAAAAACTATGTGTCATTCTCCCCATGCGGACTCTTAAAAACATGGTTCAGTAAACGACGGAAAAGGAGGAATAATCATGAATATGGACGTGAAATTACCTTTTACTCTAAAGCTCGTTCCGACCGGATTTGATACCGACAAGACAAAGGACGGATGGAAACTTGTTGAAAACGAACCATTCGATATTCCCGCAAAAATCGGAAAACTTCGTCTTGACCTCGTTCAAATCCTATACAAAAAGGAACTTTCCATACCCGGCGAGACGTTAAAAATACGGGCAAAATACCTTAAAGTTCACCACGGGCAGAGATTTGCCGAACTTCTGCTCCGCAACCAATCCCAAATTCCGGATGAATGGGGAAAATATTCCCTTATATTTCCCGGAACGGTCTGGTTCAACAGCTCTAGAGGCTTTGAGGTCATCCCCGTCCTGTACTGCAACTTCGTCGGCGATGGGAAATGGAATCTCGTGTTTGAACGCCTCGACAGAGATTGGGATGATGATAGTCCCTTCATTCATTTCGTCCGTTCTTCTGAATATTAGCTCTTTCTATTTTATAAACCCCCGATCAATCGGGGGTTTAAATTTTAACGGCGGAGGCGGGAGGATTCGAACCTCCGATACCCTTTCGGATATAACAGTTTTCAAGACTGTCCCCATCAACCACTCGGGCACGCCTCCTTAAATATCAGCCTATATTTATTAGACTTTCTTTACAAGATAATTATCACATAGAGATGATTGTGGTACAATCAAAAAGTGACACGAAACCAAGTTGTTAAGTTACGTTCAAGAGGGAAAACTTTTTCAGAAATAAGAAAAATCGTAGGAAAAGATATTCCAAAGAGTACCCTCTCCTACTGGTGCAAGAACGTTAAGCTCCCCATATTCTATAAGAAGAAAGTTAAGAAACTTAATCAATTAAGTTCAACTGCAGGAAGAGAAAGAGCACGCTTGAACAGAGAAAACAGGAGAAATACTTTTTTAAAAAATTCTGCAACAAGTGCTAATAAATATTTAAAACAATTCGGAAGTAAAACTGAATTTTTAAAATTATTACTTTCTATTCTATATCTTGGTGAAGGCGCTAAATGGAGCGGGCATAAAGGTTTGATGTTGGGCAGCTCTGATCCAAGAATAATGAATTTATATATTGATCTACTTGATAAATGTTATGGTATTAAGAGAAATAGAATAAAATTACGTGTCAGTTATAGAGCAGACCAAGACATTAATCACTTGGAAAAATATTGGAGTAAAACACTGGGTATTTCAAAAGATAATTTTTATAAAACAAAGCCTGACCCCAGAACTGCCGGTAAAATTTCAAAAACTCCAAGTTATAAGGGGGTGTGCGTGGCAAATTGTGCGGGTGTCGATATCCAACTTGAACTAGATCAAATGGTAAATATTTTACTGGACAATCTAAACAACGGCAGTTTAAAATAGTCCTGCGTTGGGCCCATAGCTCAATTGGTAGAGCGTTCGCATGGCATGCGAAAGGCAAGGGGTTCGAATCCCCTTGGGTCCACAAAACTAAAAAACGACTTCTCGGTCGTTTTTTAGTAAATCCTTATTTTACTTTTACCACCAAAGTTCTGGATGGATGGCCTTCTCCCAAATCGTTTATCGCCGTCACTTTATAGTAATACTTTTCTCCGGATATGACGTCTCTGTCAACGTAAGTGGGCTGTCCCGAAGCGCCGATTATGATCTGGCCCAACGAGGAACCGCTTCTGTAAATTCGATAACCGTTCAACTTGGATTTCATGATCGGATTCCAGGTAAGCGTCACAACGCCATTCTTTACGCTCGCCGTAAGTCCGGTAATTTTCGCCGGAACCATATTGAACGAAGCTCCCGTTTCTACGCCCGCCATGTTAAGCGAAGCGAACGAAACGTCTATGAAAGACGCGATGGCGCTTTTGGCAACGTAACCGAAGCCAAAGACAACAATCAGTAAAATAAGAATTATTAACAGTTGTTTACTAGTAGGTGCCATCCTTTAATGAAAACACATTTTAGCTAAAAAGTCAAGACCGACTAGACTACTATATTTATGAGTCTGTCCGGCACGTAAAACGTTTTCCTCGGAGGTCTATCCCCCACTAGCCCCCTGATTCTTTCTTCAGACATCGCGATTTCAAGCGCGTCTTTTTCGGAAAGTCCCCTCATCGCTTTTACGGTATGGCGCGTCCGGCCGTTCACCTGAATGACCAAAACGAAATTATCTTGCTTTAAAGCTTTTTTGTCGTACTCCGGCCATTTCGCTTTGTGAATGCTGGGTTTGTTGCCGATTATTTCCCAAAGTTCTTCCGTAATGTAGGGTGCAAGCGGCGCAAATAATATGAGGAACGTCTCAAAATCTTTTTTGGTAACGGACTCGGGATTTTCCGTAAAAATATTCAAGGCGATCATCAATTCCGAAATCGCCGTGTTGTACTTGAGTGTTTCTATGTCTTCGGTCACTTCTTTTACCGTTTTGTGCATGTGACGCGAAAGAACATTGCCTTTCCCCTTGAATCCGGCGCCAAATGACCATACGCGGCCCAAAAATCTCGTAATGCCCACCATTCCCGAATCGCGGAAATCGCCTCCGTCCTCAATCGGCCCCATAAACATGAGATGTAGTCGCAAAGCGTCCGCGCCGAATTTCTTTATGTAGTCATCGGGGTTCACCACGTTTCCTTTTGATTTGCTCATTTTTACTCCGTCCCGAATGATCAATCCGTGCGCTCTGAATTTGGTGAAAGGCTCCTCAAAATTAACGTAACCCAGATCTTTTAAAACCATAGTCATGAACCTTGAATATAAAAGATGAAGTACCGAATGTTCCGCTCCTCCGAGATACATGTTAACCGGCAGCCACTTTTTGGTTATTTTTTTGTCAAAAGCGCTTCGCTTCGCCGAAGACTTTGAAGAAAGTGACGGATAACGCAAGTAATACCACGAAGAATCCAAGAATGTGTCCGAAACGTCCGTCTCTCTCTCCGCCTTTCCTCCGCACTTGGGACATTTAATTTGTTTGAAAGACTTAACAGATGCCAAGGGTGACTCCCCCGTTCCGGTCGGACGAAATTCCCTAACGTAAGGCAAAACAACCGGCAAATCTTTTTCCGGCACGGCGAACCAACCCGGATTCGTAATTTCCCCCGCGTTGTATTTCTGTTTTTCTCTACTTCGCCGACCGGTGGAAGCTTTTTCTACTTTCTCTGCGCAAGCGGCGCAATAAATGAGCGGGATCGGAGGGCCCCAGTATCTTTGTCTTGATATAAGCCAATCTCTCAACCTGTATTGAATCGCCTTTTTTCCGTTCACCTGCTTTGCCATTTTTTCTTTGGGAATCAAAGGTGCTTGAATAACCGGCAAATTGAATTTTTCGGCAAAAGCCAAGTCTCTTTCGTCGTAAGCGGGCACGGCCATTATCGCTCCTGTTCCGTATCCCGAAAGAACGTAATCCGAAACCCATACCGGTATCTCCATTCCGTTCGCCGGATTTATGGCCTTTATGCCCTTAAGCTCCACGCCTGTTTTTTCTGCCAGTTCGGAAATCTTCTCCGCTTCCGGTTTGTTTTGGACCGACCAAATGTATTTTTCAACCTGCTCTTGATTTGAAATCGCCGGTTTCAGTTCCCTGAAAAGTTCGCCTTCGGGCGCCACGACCAAAAAGGTCGCTCCGAGCATCGTGTCTATCCGGGTCGTGAATATTTCCGCCTTTATCGGCGTTTTAAGCGCGGCGCTCACGATCATGAAATTCGCTTTGTGTCCTTCCGATTTGCCTATCCAATTTTTTTGGGCGATTTTTACTTTCTCGGACCAATCAATCTTATTCAAATTCCTTAAAAGTTTCGGCGCGTATTTGGTGATGCGGAAAAACCACTGTTCCAATTCTTTCCGCGTTACTTCGCTGTCGCATCTCTCGCACCTTCCCGCTATGACTTGTTCGTCCGCCAAAACGGTTTTACATGACGGACACCAATTCACCGGCGCTTTTTTAAGATATGCGAGGCCGTTTTTGAATAACTGCACAAAAAGCCATTGCGTCCATTTGTAATATTTGGAGTCGTAGGTCTCCAGTCGGTTGTTCCAGGCAAAACCGTTTCCTATCATCTGGAGCTGATGATAAAAATTCTTTTCGGTAATTTTCGCTTGACTTACGGGATGCGCGCCGATTTTTAGCGCGTAGTTTTCCGAATGTATCCCGAAGCCGTCAAGCCCGATCGGTTCAAAGACGTCTTTACCTCTCATTCTCATAAACCGCCCGTGAATGTCGGAGCCCGTAAAGGCATACATGTTGCCCACGTGCAATCCTTCGGCCGAAGGATACGGAAACATCATTAAGTTGTAGTAAGGATTCTTCGCTTTCGCGATGTCCGGCTGATATGTTCCCTTTTTTATCCAATAATCAGACCACTTCTTCTCCGCTTTCGTGAATGGATATTCTTTGGGAATTCTTTTCTTTTTTTTCTCGGCCATATTCTTTTCTTTTAGTCCCATTCTAGCGACTAGCCTTCTCTATTGCAAAAAACTTAAGCGCGTTTTCGGTCGTGGCTTCCGCAAGTTCGTCCGAGGGTATTCCTCTTATTTCCGCGAGTTTTTCCGCCACGTAAGTTACAAATAACGGTTCGTTTCTTTTTCCTCTAATGGGCTCGGGTGTTACATATGGACAGTCCGTTTCTAAAAGAATTGATGAAAGTGGCAGTTCCTTAACAAGAGAGACAAAGTCCGTCTTGTTCGGTTTCGGCGGAAATGTTGCCGCGCCTCCAAAAGAAAAAACAAAACCCATCTCTAAAAATTTTCTCGCATCCTCGGGTGTGCCCGAAAAAAAATGCATTAAAGCGGGAAATTCATTGAGCAATCTACCTTCGTTATTCTCAATAATCCTGTACAAGTCTTCATAAGCATCCCTGCAATGGATTACAAGCGGCTTCCCGACTTTATTTGCTAGGTCTATCTGGTCAATAAACAATTCCGCTTGCGATTCCTTCTCTTCGCCACTTGTATCGGGAAAATACTCAAGCCCACATTCACCAATTGCAACAACTTTTGGACTTAAAGCCAAAGTTGCGAGTTGAGAGTTAAGAGTTGGGACTTGTGAGTTATAAGTTGTGAGTTGTGAGTTCTCCGAAGGATGTATCCCGACAGTCGCATAGACCCCGCTCTCATATTTTTCGGCGAGTTTAACGGCGCTTTCCGAATTTTCCAAATCCGACCCGGAGTTAACCATCCATACTCCGGCGTTCAAAGCTTTTTCTATAACTTCATCTCGATCCGCATCGTATTCGGAAAATTGCACGTGCGCGTGAGAATCAACAAATTTAGTCCGTTCCAAATTCATATTGCGATGATAATCCTTTCAAAAAATTATTTCTATTGCGTAGCAAAGAAATTTGGAACGGACTAAACTCGGGGAAAAAGAGGCCTCGTTTTCTTTGAAATTATTTTCCCCGATTTCACGGAAAATATTTTTAGTATTTTCTCTCCTGTCCCAGGCATGAATGGAACAAGCGCTTTGCCTGTTGCAACGGCGAGTTCCGCCAAATCGCGCGATGTTTTGGAACTCGGATTTTTCCAAGGCTCGGTTCGGTTTATATATCCGTCTCCGAATTTGATTAAGTCAAAGATTGCCGAAAGCGCGTCATGCAGCCTAAATTCCAAAACGTGCTTCCGCACTCTCGCCTCCATTCTTTTTATCTCCGCTTTGACCTCTTTGGATACCGGGGACTTCACCGTTATTTTTTCGCTAGACAAGAGATTCGCCACCCGCGAAACGAAATTGCCGACCCCTTTCGCCAAGTCGTCGTTGTATCTGGTATGAAATTTTTCCCACGAAAAATCGCCGTCGCCGTCCGAAGGTATTTCACGAAGCATATAATAACGAAGCGCGTCTATTCCGTATTTTTCCGCCGCTTCAAACGGATCTATCACGTTCCCCAAAGTCTTTGATATTTTCTCTCCCTCCGCCGTTATATACCCGTGGACCATGAGCGTTTTGGGCAAAGGAAGCCCCGCCGAAATAAGCATCGCCAGGAAGTAGACGGCATGGAATCTCAAAATGTCTTTGCCTATCAGGTTAACGTCCGTCGGCCACCATTTCTTAAACTCATATTCATCTCTCCCGTATCCCACCGCCGAGAGGTAATTTGAGAGCGCATCGCACCAAACGTACATTGTCTGATCGTCTCCCGGTACCGGTATTCCCCACGGCACGGTCTTTTTTGTCCGGCTAAAGCTCACGTCGTTTAATCCTTCCCTAATAAAAGACAATACTTCGTTCTTTCTCGCCTCGGGAAAAATTTTGAGCCTGTCGCTTGTAATCGCCTGCTCCACTTCTCGCGCATACCTTGAAAGACGGAAAAAATAGTTTTTTTCGGACACTTTTTCCGGCGCCTTTTTATGCAACGGGCATTCTCCGTTGACCAGATCCTTTTCCGTCAAAAACTTTTCGCATCCGACGCAATAAAGCCCTTCGTAATCACGCTTGTATATATCCCCTTTTTTCTGAAGTTTTTCCCAAAGTTCGAGCGCGCCCGGCCAATGCTTTTTCCTGTCCGACGTTCTTATAAAGTTATCCCACGAAAGAGCGAGCGCTTTCTTAAGCGATTTGAAATATCCGGACATTTCAGAGACGAATTGCTGCGTTGCCTTTCCGCTCGCAAGCGCCATGCGGTTATTTTTATCCCCGTGTTCGTCCGTTCCGGTTCCGAAAAACACGTCGTATCCTTCGCTACGCATGTATCTTGCAATCACGTCCGCTTGTACCGCTTCAAGCGCGTGTCCGATATGAGGCCGGCCGTTCACGTAAGCGATCGCTTCCGCTATATAAAATTTTTTCTTCTTCCTTTTTTCTTTAGGCATTTTCTCCTCTCGCCTGTCGTTTCTTTAAAAGCTTCTCTTCTATCACGTCTTGCAGCACAACCGATACGGGAACAGCCATTATCATTCCGATTACTCCGAACAACTGAAATCCGGCCATGATCGAGAATAATGCCACAACTGGATGAATGTTCACCGCTTTTTTCATAAAGAACGGCACGAGCAAATTATTCTCAAGCTGCTGCACTACGATAAACAAAAGCAAAGTATAAAGACCAAGCGAGAGCGAGCTTGATAAAGCGATAATCGTTCCAACCGCTCCGGAAAATATCGGACCAACCACGGGCATAATTTCAAAGACAGCGGCCAGTAGTCCGATAGCGAAGGCGTATTTTACGCCAAGCGCCCATAATCCCAAAGAAACAAGCGTTCCCACGACGATTGATAAAAGCATTTGAGCTTGAAACCATCGGCCTATTTTTCTTTTTGAACGGTAATATACCTTAAGCACCGGTTCTTCCGCCCTCTCCGGCAATATGGCCCGCAAAAACCGGCCTACCCCGTCCTGAGAAACCGTAAGATAAAAAGAAATAATGAATATGGAAACGGCGCCAACGGCCCCGCCCAATATTCCACCCACGGTTTGCGCCACCGGAGCTGCTCCCTTGAGCACAAGATTCAATACTTGTCCCAAACTCGCTAAAGAAAATTCATTCGTAAAAGCGTTCATAAGCGGAGAAAGCTCATTGAAAAGCGAATCTGCCGCCGTTCCGGCAAGCTGACTAATAAGCGAAGTAAGCTCTATTAAAGCTACGGGCAAAACAAGCGCCACAATGAGAGCAACAAGCAAAATAAAAACCATAAAAATAAGAACGGTTGCTAAAATTCTTGGGAATTTAAGTTTGCGGCATAAAAAGTCCACGGGAGCGTCTAAGGCGGATGATATGACAATAGCCGCAAGAAGCGCGATTAAAGCATTCCTCGCGAAATAAGCCGCAACCAAAAGCGCGATTACCGCGACAATGCGCCAAAGAGTGGCCCATCCAACGTTGTGAGACTCGGAACGCATACCTTTATGTTTTTAATATAACCTAACTTAGGAAAGTTTGAAAACGTTTTTGGTCCCCTCTTTGGCATTCTCCGAAATCGGTCCTATGGCCGAGAGATTAATCCGGTCGTCCGTCATAATCGCCTTAGCACAGAGACTGATGTCCTCAGCGGTAACGTTCTTTATTTTTTCTAAAATTTCGTCAGGCGTTTGAATTCTTCCGGTAACGGCTTCTTCTCCGCCGTAAAATTCGGCGATTTCATCCGAAGTCTCAAGCTGCAAAATCATGCTTCCCGAAATGTGCTCTTTGGCCTTATTCAATTCCTCTTCCTTTACCGGTTCGTCTCGAAGCGTTTTAAGCTCTTGGATTATGGCTTTAGTCGTTTCCGCGATTCTTTCTTTGTCTATTCCGGCCGATACGGAAAGAATTCCGTAGTCCGAGCAAAGATTGGAAGCGCTTGAAATGTGATAGGCAACCCCCATTTCTTCCCTTAATTTTTTCCAGAGCCTTGAAGACATTGATCCGCCCAAAATTTCCGAAAGTACCGTAAGGGTAAATCGTCTCTCGTCAAAAAGATCAAAGGCTCTGACTCCGATAAGCATATGCGTTTGGTCGGTCGTTTTGTCTCTGAAAAATACCTGTGGACCGGATTGACGCTCTTCCGTCTTCGGTTTGGCGATCGACTCACCCGAACTGATTCCTCCGAAATATTCGGCGATAACCGGTTCCGGATTCATTCCAAGTCCTCCCGCAACGACAACAGTCGTTTTCGGAGCAACATAATGAAGGTTCCTGTAATCCATAATGTCCTTTCTCGTAAGCTTCTTTATTATTTCTTTTGTTCCTAAGACCATGCGTCCCGCGGGCTGGTCGCCATACATTAACGCCGAAAGATCGTCCCAAACTTTTCTGGGCGGCAAATCTTCGTACATATTTATCTCCTCAATTATTACGCCTCTCTCTTTATCCATTTCACCCTCCGGAATTAAAGGGTTCAAATACAGATCGCTCACGACGTCCAACACCTTTGGAAAATTTTTATTCGCCGCCTTGGCAAAATAACCGGTTACTTCATTGCCGGTAAAAGCGTTGTATTCCGCGCCGAGACTGTCCAGTTCGGTGCTTATGAGAGCCGATCCCGGCCTTTTTTTGGTGCCTTTAAAGCAAAGATGCTCCAAAAAATGGGAAACGCCGTTTATTTCCTTTCCCTCATATTCCGAGCCCGTAGACACTAATACAAGCACGGTGGTAGCCCTGCTTTGGGATTCCGGAATGAATATATACCTCATTCCGTTAGGAAAGACTTTTTTGACGTATGGGATGTCGGCCATATCGGGGCTAATACTCAGCTCGTTTTAGATAAATGTCAAAATGGCCACCATTTCGGACGGGTTTTGTCAACTGGAGGAGTAGCCTGCCCGAAAGCTTTCCTTAGGTAACCCGGAATTTCACTCATATTCATTCTCTCCTGCTTCATCGTATCTCTGTCTCTCACGGTCGCTTTTCCGTCTTTCAGCGAATCAAAATCCACCGTGACGCAGTAAGGTGTCCCTATTTCGTCCTGCCTTCGGTAACGTTTCCCGATACTCTGCGTCTCGTCATACATCACGGCAAAATCTTTCCTCAAGTCCGCCGCTAGTTTTCGCGAGACCTCTGACAATTCCTCTTTTTTGGAAAGCGGAAGTACGGCTACTTTAACGGGCGCGAGCCAATCGGGGAACTTCAATACCACGCGCGTATCCGTCTCTCCCTCTTCGGCTGTGGGGGCTTTTTCTTCGGCATAGGCCGAGCACATCGCGGCGAGAATCGTGCGTTCCACGCCAAACGTCGGTTCAATCACGTGAGGAACAAACTCTTCTCCCGTTTCGGGATTCCGATATTTAAGTCCGTGATTTTTCAAATCAAAGTCCGTCCGGTATGCGAGGCCGTAAAGCTCTTTTCTCCCAAAGGGAAAATCGTATTCAAAATCAATCGTTCTCTTTGAGTAATGAGCCAATTCTTCTTTCGGAACCTCAAGTTCGTGTATTTCGGACTTCTTTATTCCCGTGTGTGCTATCCAGCTCTTCATTTCTTCCCTCCACGATTCAAACGTTTCCTGCCATTCGGCGTCTTTCTTCGGCACCGAAATGAAATACTCAATTTCCATTTGTTCAAACTCTCTCGTTCGGAAAATATAGTTTCCCGGCGTGATTTCGTTCCTAAAAGCTTTTCCGATCTGCGCGATACCGAACGGCAGTTTCGTTCTAAGCGAATCAACGACGTTTCCGAAATTAACGAACATTCCCTGCGCCGTTTCCGGTCTGAAATAAACTTGGCTCTCCTTGTCTTCGGTCGCGCCCAAATAAGTCTTGAGCATCATATTGAACTGCCGTGACTCCATTAACTTTCCTCCGCAATTCGGACATTTATCGTTCTCCAGCTGGTCCGTCCTGAATCGCTCGTGGCAATCTTCGCATTCGGACAAAGGATCGTTAAAATTGGCCAAGTGTCCGCTCGCCTCCCAAACTTTATTGTTCATTATGAGAGCGGTATCAACTCCCACCATGTCTTCCCTTCTTCTCACGAACCGGTTCCACCATTCGGCCTTAATGTTCATTTTTAATTCTGTTCCCAATGGACCGAAATCCCACGCGTTTTGCAGTCCTCCGTATATTTCGCTTCCCGGATAAATAAACCCGCGCCTTTTCGCAAGCGAGATTATTTTATTCATCTTTTCTTGTCCGTTATCCATTTGAATTTATTGAAAATTATTTACGTATTTCATCTCACTATTCCCTCTTCCGCTTTTACCGTACTGTCAGCCGGCAATTCGGTCGTCAGATATTCCTGGAATCCCGAAAAGCTAAATCCGGTAAAGTCATCCGCCGCCGTAATATTTGTGGGTCCTAAAATCGGCATATATCCGTCCGCCTGTCCCGCGTTCGGGGTCGCCTTTATTTTAAAGATGGCCGATATCGGTTCGCTCAAAACTCCGGTTGTCGCAAGCACTTTCGGCACCTTCCAGGTTATTTTTTTAGCCATCGGATCAGCCGAAAATTCCCCCGCATCCACTTTCACTTGTTTCACGAATTCCACCCCCGGGGGAAGTTCTGCGGAAACTGAAACGTCAGACATATCCGTTGAGTAGTTCACAAGGCCCCAATGGATGGAATATTCAGTCGGCGTTCCGACAACGGGCGGAAACGGCCCTTCATTTATTATTCCCGCGCCCGCGTCCCTGTAAAAAGCTTTTGCGATCGCTTCTGCTTTTCCGGCCACTTTTTGCGTAAGCGATACGACATTGACGGTCTTTACAGTTTTTAAGGTATACGGGATTGTGGGCGATTCAATTCGCGCGTCTATTCCCACGGTAAAATTCCTGTCGTTCAACCTTTTTATCGGATACGTGTCTACAAGCTTCACAGAGAAGCTTAAAGATTTCGATTCGCTCGGATTCAATTCCGCAAGTCCCGGCGTGGAACCAATGTCCCAAGTTATCGTTTTGGCGCCCGCGTTTATGCTGCCCGCTGATTCAACCGAAGACACGTCAAACATTTCGCCTACGAGAGTGGCTTTAAGCGATATGTTCTTCATCACCGTGTCCGAATTGTTCCTGAAAGAAAGAGAATACGCCACCTGTTCTCCGGGTGAAAGCGCCTCGGTTATTCTTTTCGTCCCAGAAATGTTAAGCGAAAGAGGCGAAGTGGCTATCATCACGTCCGCCATTGCATCGGCAAGAACGTATTCCTTCCCTTCCACATTTCCTTTTGCGGTCGCTTTTATTTCAAAATTTTTGTTCTCTTCCATTATTATGGAAGCCGTGAAAGCCTCGCTTTTCCGTTCTCCCGCCGCTACCTTGATTCTCTTTTCCGGCAATTCGGTTTTTAACGCATCGGGCGTTTCCACGGCCAAATCTACGTTCCAGTCTTTGTCGGTATCGTTTGCGTAAGAAAGAACCCATTCAAATTCTTCCCCGCTGACGACCTTGTCCGGCGCCCGCAATTCAAGCGAAAGCCATTTTTCCACCTTGATCGAGAGATCTTTTGACGTTTTGATTGTCCGGCCGAGCGATAACGGCAAATATTCCGCCTCGGCTTTAAAAACTTTGTCTTCCGAAAATTCCGTTATGACCACTCTAAAAGTTTCTCTTTCAAAAGATCCCGCCGGAATGCTTTTTATTTTTCCCGTTCGTCTCAAGTCCCCCTGTTCGTCCGCAAACGACGTCCCTGAAGGAAGAGCGAGAGATATGCTTGCCTCCGATATTTCCCCGTCCGACTTGTTTTCAAGCGTTACCGAAATATCAAACGGTTCTCCGATTCTCACCGGTCCTTCCGTTTCCACGGTTAACGCCGCCCCGCCCGCATTGCGTCCGAAAAAGAAATAAGCCGCTACGGCTATCGCTAAAAGAGATATTCCCGCTACCGTCCGAACTGTTCCTTTATAGTTTGTTTTCGGTCGTTTGTCCGACTGTTCGTCTTTCTTTTGAGACATGGAGCGCATAAAAACATTATATCTTCGGGAGAGAAATAGGCAATTTTTTCGGTTCCGCATATGCCGCATTTCGCCATTTTCGGATCAAACCCGGTAAGGGCGAGTACGGTAGCGTAAGAATCCGCTTCCGATTTTACGCCGTTAGAAATCAAATCCTTTAAAAAAGAAAATATCTTTATGTCCGGTTCTTCAAGCGGTAAAAGTTCGTCCGCAAACGAAAGTACTCTCACGACCGCGGGCGATTTCGTTTTGCGTTCGGAAAGTGCTTCCGCCATCCTGAAATTTCCCTCGGCGTTTCTTCGCGCGATTCTTACGGTTGCAAGCGTTCCCGGTTCAAGATGTCCCGCTAAACGGGAAAGAATTTTCCGCGAACCGGTCGCCCGTGCTCTGACTTTCCCCAAATCCCAGGTAAAAACCGAATACTCCGAATCGCTCTCCCCTATTGGCTCCTTTTTGAGCACTACTCCCCAGCTGAATTGCTCGGTCATTACCCTAATTATAATCAAGTTTTAAGGGTCTAAAAAACCTAGATTTTATGCGGTTTATAAGGCTTCGCCAGCCGGCGGATTGACTTTTAGGCCAAAATCGGCTACGATGAAAGGGTAATAGTAAATCCCGCGAGGGGTTTTTTATTACGCCAAATGAGTACCCTATTTTTGGGAACGATTATGGCGGTCTCCACAATCTTTTTCCCGGCGCAGGCTACTGCTTCGGAAAAAGCGGCCGATCAAGCGATTGTCCGGGAAGATCCCTATTTGATTCCCGGGGATGACTCCCTTCTTGCTCAGAATGAGTTTTCCTCTAGAAGGTCGGTGGCGGTAGTTGTTACTGGTTACTCAAGCACTGAAGACCAGACCGATGACACTCCTTTTACAACCGCTTGGAACACTGAAACCAGGCCTGGAGTTGTTGCGGCTAACTGGCTGCCACTAGGAACTAAAATCAGGATACCGGAAATTTTCGGAAATCAGGTCTTCACCGTTGAAGACAGGATGCACCCGAAAAACGATGGCAAACTTGATGTCTGGTTCCAATCTAGAGAAGAAGCTCTTAAATTCGGAGTAAAGAAAGCGAGAGTTGAAATCCTCTAAAATAAATTACTCTAAACAAATTAGAAATTTACAAGCCCCCGAGCAATCGGGGGCTTGGTTTATCTGCTCACGTTAGTGAGTGGATAAACCCAAGACCTCAGCGAGGGGGTTTGGTTTATCTGGAGGATAAACACTGGCCCTCAACAAGGGGGCTTGGTTTATCTGCTCACGTTAGTGAGCGGGTTTATAAACCCTCACAAAAATCAAAAAACAAAATCTGCTTTTACGGACGATCGTCCATAAAAACAGAAATTAAAAAGAGCCGTTTCTTTTAAAAAACGGCTCTCGTAAAAATTAGCTTTTCTGCCGTAGAAGAAAATCCTTTCCGTGTCCGGCTCTCGTGTCTATCGGAACGCCCGCCCTGCAAAGTGGGCATTCGCCTTCCTCATACGCATCCATAGACACGTTTATGAGAGAGACGAGTCTTGGTGCGCCGATTTTCTCCGCCGTTACGCCTCCGCGATTGCAGAGAGCAGCTACTACCGCGACTCTTCCTCCGGCAGTCTTCACGGCTTTAATTACTTCCTCCACCGAACCTCCTGTGTTGAGGACATCCTCCACCACAACGACCCCTTTACCTTTGACGATCCTCTCGTAACCGCGTCTGATGACGAAGCTGCCCGTCTCAGCGAAGCAATCCCTGCCGAGTTCTTCGGGATCCTCAATGGGAACGGTTCCTTTTTCGGCATAAACGGCGAGGAAGTCATGTTTGGTCATTCCTGTGAGGTGATGAGCTGTCCACTGCGAGAGAACTATGCCGGCGGTTGCCGGAGCTATCACGATCGACACGTCGCTATCTATCACGTCCGTTCTATATACAAGATGTTCGGCAAGCATCTCGCAAAGGCGAGATATATCCGCCGTGTGCGGATGAACCACATCTTTCGCGACATAATCCAGACCGTGTTTACCCGACGCATAGACAAAGTGACTGTTGACATAGATTGCTCCACGATCGCTAAAAATCGCAAGAGCTCTTTCCTCATCATTCATGTTCGTTCCTCTCTTTCTCTATTTCCTGCCGATATTGATGTATCAAATTGTGAAGCCTTCCGGTTTCACTCCGGGCCGCTCTCGCGAAATCTGGTCCATCCGAAGCAAAGATAATACTGCGCGAAGCGTTTATGATTATTCCCTTGTCCAAAGAATAATTCATGCCAAATTCCACAACTTTCCTCAAATCACCTCCCTGTGCACCGATGCCCGGAATAAGAATTGGCATATCTTCGCCGACAATCTTGCGGGCCATGCAGAGTTCCTGCGGGTATGTTGCGCCGACCACGATGCAACAGTTTCCGTTTTTGTTCCAGGCATATGCCGCTAAATGCGCAACATATTCCCAAAGAGAAATAGTCGGCGTATCATCTTTGCCAAGCTTGCACTGAAAAAAAGTACATAGATCAATATTAAGCCGCGTCGCGGTTTCGTAATCCGCCACCCTTACCTGAAGATCCTGAACTTCTTTGGCTCCCTTGTTGGATGTCCGGCAAAGAACAAAAATGCCTTTGTCCGCTTGCTGAAGAAATACGTCAAGTCCTTCTTCCTCGCCGAAGTAAGGATTGGTCGTAATTGCGTTTGCTTGAAGCCAACTGAACGCGAATTGAGCATACCGCTTATTGGTATTGCCGATATCGGCACGCTTGGCGTCAAGGATCACCGGTACATCAGGCGCCAGAAGACGAATGTTTGCAAGAGTAGTGTTCAAGGCGCCAATGCCTTCCGTCCCCCATGCTTCGTAAGGTGCAGTATTCACCTTGTAAGCGCACACTAAGTCGTTTGTCGCTTTCACAATTTCGTAGTTGAAGTTGAAAATGGCCGGTTGAATACCGGGCCCGTCCTGCACGCGAACGCGTCCGTTGTGTTTGACGCAAGAGGGAAGTTTTTCGTAATCGCTGTCGAGTCCAACACAAATGTAGAAACCTCGTCTCCATCGTTCTTTGATCATTTCAATGAAAGTTCTTTCCATTCTGAATTTCCTCCTTATTCTTATTTGAAATGTACGCTAAGAGCCTAACCTGAAACCCTTGCAAAAATCAAAAATAACAAAATTTGCCTGTGCTGACGGTCGCCAGTACAGGCAGAAACAAAAAAAGAATATTTTGTGCGCCTCAATGTAGGAATATTTTGTGCCCGGGAGAGGATTTGAACCTCCACCCCTTGCGGGACACGCACCTCAAGCGTGCTTGTCTACCAATTTCAACACCCGGGCTTGATTTGGGGATTATATTAAATCAAACCATCGTCCGCAACCTATAGTTTTGAGCTTTGAGTTGTAGTTTTGAGTTTTGCGCTTTGAGTTTTGAATTTAAAAACCCCGGAAAGACCGGGGTTTTTATCATACGCTCTGACCGATCTTTTCTCTAATTTTCTTAGTAGAAAAGTCCCTTACGTAATAAATCTTAGATCTCCTTACTTTTTTCGGCGCGGAAATTATATTCACTTTACTGATAAGAGGAGAATGAATGGGATAAGTTTTTTCAAGGCCGTATTCGCCCAGTTTTCCGCGAACGGTAAAAGTCGCTCCTGTTTCCGATCCATGCTTTCTCGCAATGACGATTCCTTCAAAAAAGCCGATACGTTCTTTAGCGCCTTCCTTTATTTTTTCGTAGACCCGAACCTTCGTTCCGGTCTTTATTTTGTCCATTATTTCCCTCTCCATTTGCAGAGGAATTTAAATGGATTTTAGCGTTTTTGTCAATCGCGTGAGGTCATCAGGCAAAGGAGCGGTAAAAGTGACAAGTTCTCCGGGCTTTGCTTCAAATTTAATTTCTGCGGCATGCAGAAATTGTCTTTCAGGCTTTAGAAGCGATCTTTTTTCTTTCTTCCCACCATATAATTTGTCCCCCACCACCGGATGTCCGATCGATGCCAAGTGAACTCTTATCTGGTGCGTCCGTCCGGTTTTTGGAGAAGCTTCGAGAAGCGTATACCCCTCATATCTTTTAATAACCTTATATTCGGTTATCGCTTCCTTTATCATTTTCCCGCCATGAATAGTTCGCTTAACCGTTCCGCTTTTTATGCCTATCGGTTTTTCAATTATGCCTTTGTCGGATTTTACCTCTCCGTGAACCAAAGCAATGTATTTTTTCATTATTCCTTTTTCCCCGAAAAGATTTTTTAAATATTCAAAATATTCTTGAGTTTTCGCAACCACCACGACCCCGGAAGTTTCTTTGTCTAATCTGTGCACTATTCCCGGCCGAGTTTTTGGATCGTCCCCTACTTTTTCTATTTCCGGATATTTTTTCGTTATCCAATCGGCAAGCGTCGGTTCTTCGCGAATCTTATCGCTCTTTATTTTTACTCCGTGCATCAAAACCCCCGCCGGTTTGTTTAAAACCACAAAATCGGGTGACTCGTAGATTATTTTTATTTCCTCCATTGTAAGCTGTCCGCCAGCTGGCGGATTGTGATTTGTGAGTTCTGAATTGAGAGTTGAAAATTAGAAATTGAAAATTAAAAATTTTGGATTATATCCTAGTGGGCGATAGAGGAATCTCACATCGTCGCTTCGCTCCTCTTTAAGAACCCTCGGTTCTTAATATTCTCCTACACGGGGAAATCTTTAGAAGATTTCCCCGACCCCCTTGAACGTTCGAATCCTCTACATTTCACTACAAAATAAAACAAGAGTCCAATCGGACTCTTGTTTTATATTTGTGGGCGATAGAGGACTCGAACCTCTGGCCTTCACAATGTCAATGTGACGCTCTAACCAGTCTGAGCTAATCGCCCAAAGTTTCACTCTGTGAAACTGTGGGCGCACTTGGAATCGGACCAAGAGCCTCTGTCTTATCAGGACAGCGTTCTACCATTGAACTATACGCCCATTAACGTTCTACCCCTACCCGCCCCCGCTTTGCTCAGGTAAATAACAGGCAGGAACTAAACTATACGCCCGTATGCGGTATTTTAGTTCGTAAATCAGGCAAAATCAACGTTCACAGATCGAGCGATTCGTACGCGTCAAAGTCAAATTTTATAAGCCATTCCGAGGTCGGATTTTCTCCGGCGGATAAATAATGATTTATATTCCTTGCTAAAAGACTGATGAGATATATGGAAACCGCTATAGTTGCCGCGGTCATTAAAAAGCTCATCGCAATCATCACGTTCTCCCTTTTTATCTTCTTTTTCGCCATATTTCCGTTCTAAATAAATTATTTACTGAAAAATACTTCTCCCGACAATATCGCCTGATAAGCGGTGGTGTTTACTCCTTGAGAGAGAAGCTCAAAATTTTTTATGTGGGTAAAGTAGCGACTGGCTTCAAATGAGTTCATAAACGCAAGGACCGATTCGTATTCTCCGGCGATGTTCATCACAAATTCTATTTTACTCGGTGAATTTGCGGATGTTCCAATAACTTCAGTCCCGAAAGTAAATGATGGGGTGAGTCCCCTTTCGCGAGCGAGACGATTGACTTCCTCGGAAAATAGAAATAACGAATCTCTCCGCGGAAGCGCGTTTCTTAACCGGTTTGTCGCCTCTTCTGCTTTTCCGGCGTCCTCTCGTAACGTACTCAAGCTGCCGATCGCCTGCGTTCTTGTTGCAACCGCGTTCATAGTCGTTTCTATTGATCCGCCCACCGACTCAAAATCGCTCCACACGTATACCATGAGTCCCGAAATAGCGGTAAACAGCATGGCGGCTATTCCGAACTGTATAAGAACTTTTTTCCTAAACTCTGTCATTCCTTTTGAACGTAAATTTACAAGCGCAATAGAAGAGATTGAGACTCCGAGATATACTTTTATAATAACACGAATGAGTCGTTTCCCCAGGATTTTATCGGAGATTTCCGGTTGTCCCGAAAATTTATTCCTGAAAGGCCAAGAGCTTGAAGATGATTTTTCGGGAATAGCGATTGTCGGCACGAGAAAAGCGAGCACCGAAGGACTTTTGATCGCCGAAAAATTCGCGGCTGTTTTGGCAGAGGCCGGTATCCCCATCGTCTCCGGACTGGCTTTCGGAATTGATTCCGCCGCGCATCGCGGTTGTTTGTCGGCACACGGTAGAACGGTAGCGGTTCTCGCGGGCAACGTAAACAAAGTATATCCGACCGCAAACACCGCTCTTGCCGAAGAAATTATTCGCGCCGGAGGAACCATTGTCTCGGAATTTGAAGAAGACATTCCGTACAATCCCGAAATATTTCTAAGAAGAAATCGAATAATAAGCGGCCTCTCTCAAGCGGTAATCATCATTGAGGCGCCTTTTAAATCCGGCGCTATTTCCACGGCTTCCTGGGCGGCGGAACAGGGACGTGAGGTCTTTGTTGTTCCGGGGCCCGTAACGCACCCGAATTACAAAGGGTCTCACGCGCTCCTGCGGGACGGCGCCCGTCTTGTCTCTTCGCCGGAGGATGTTTTATTGGATTTGGGAATTAAAAAACGCTCCCCGAAAATCACGAGCACTGAAGATCTTTCGGACAATGCCGCTATAATATTAGAGTTCGTTTCAAAATCCCAATTTTCCGTTCCGATTGACAAAATAATATCTGCGACTAAACTTGAACCGCCAAAAGTACTCTCGGCGTTAACAGAGCTTATAATTAGCGAGCTTATAATAGAAACCCCGAGCGGGTATGCCGTAAGTCCCAAAAACCGATAATGGCCAAAACTAAGCAAAAAACAGCTGATGGACGGACTCTCGTCATAGTAGAGTCCCCGACTAAAGCCCGCACGATAAGCGGGTTTATCGGTAATGAATTCAAAATTGAATCCTCTTACGGCCATGTAAGAGATCTTCCCAAATCCAAACTGGGAATTGATACCGAAGGCAACTTTGACCCAGAGTACATCATCCCCACGAAAAACAGAAAGAGGGTAAACGAATTAAAAAAGGAAGCGGCGGTCGCTCCCAAAGTTATTCTCGCGACCGATGAAGACCGCGAAGGAGAAGCCATCGCCTGGCACCTTACGGAAGCTTTGGATCTGAACGGCAAAAAATACGAGCGTATCGCTTTCCACGAAATTACTCCCGAAGCGATAAAAGAAGCTCTTTCGCATCCGCGAAAAATATCAATCAGTCTGGTAAACGCGCAACAGGCAAGAAGAGTTCTTGATCGTTTGGTCGGGTACAAAATTTCCCCGTTTCTTTGGAAAAAAATAATGGGACATCTTTCGGCGGGAAGGGTCCAATCGGTTGCCGTACGCTTAATCGTGGAAAGAGAGGAAGAAATCAAAAAATTCGTTCCCGAAATTTACTACACGATCAAAGGCATATTCGGAAAACCGGATGAAAATTTTGAGGCATTGCTTCTGAAAATCGGAGGCAAATCCATTCAGAAACCGGGCATTAAGGATGAAACGCTGGCGAAGAGTATCGTATCCGAACTTAAAAAATCTTCGTGCAAAGTAGTGTCCGCGGAAGAAAAAGAAATATCTCGTTCGCCCTATCCTCCGTTTACGACAAGTACCTTACAACAGGAGTGTTCTAAAAGATTGGGCATGAGCGCCAAAATGACCATGATGATCGCCCAGCATTTATATGAAGAAGGTCACATTACCTATATGAGGACTGATTCTTTGAATCTCTCTTCTTCATCCACAGCTGCGGCAAAGTCGTGGCTTAATGAAAATTTAGGCAATGATTATTCGGCAGACGCTCCGCGCAATTGGAAAACCAAATCCAAATCGGCGCAGGAAGCGCATGAAGCCATAAGACCGACCGACCCGAATTTGCTTGCCGAAAATTTGAGCGAAGACGCCCGAAGCAAAAAACTGTACGATCTTATTTGGCGCCGATTTATGGCCTCTCAATGCCCTGACGCCGTTTTTTCCGCAAAAAGAATACTCATAGAATCGGGACGATATATCCTCTCCGCTTCCGGCAGTTCAATTAAATTTGACGGCTATCTTAAAATCTGGCCCTCAAAATTTGAAGAAAAGTCTCTCCCCGATCTCCGTAAAGGTTCCTCCGTTGATATCTTAAACGCTTTAAGCGAGCGCCATGAAACTGAACCGCCGGCGCGATACAACGAAGCAAGCCTTATTAAAACGTTGGAAGAGTTCGGCATCGGACGTCCGTCAACGTATGCGCCGACAATCTCCGTCATTCAGACGAGGCGATACGTGGAAAAAAACGAACAAAGAAGATTTGTCCCCACGGATATCGGGGAAAAAGTGAACGAACTGCTCACGAAGCATTTCCCCGAAATAGTGGATATCGGATTCACCGCCGAGATGGAAAACAAACTTGATGAAGTGGCTCTTGGACGTAAAGAATGGAAAAAAGTGATAGCCGATTTTTACGGACCTTTTGCCCGAAATTTGGAAAAGAAATACGAGGAAGTTGAGAAAGAAAACATGGACGAATCGACCGATGAAATATGTGAAAAATGCGGCCGACCGATGGTTATCAAGAGAGGACGCTTCGGTCGTTTTCTCGCTTGCACCGGCTACCCGGAATGCAAGAACACCAAAAAACTGGCGCCGGTAGCCTTAAAGACCGAATCCGGAGAAGAGATGATTTGTCCGAAATGCAAAGAAGGAAAAGTCATTCCCAAGAGAACGAGAAAAGGAAGAATGTTCTACGGTTGCAGCAGATACCCCGACTGCGATTTTGCGAGTTGGACCCGTCCCGGAACAACGAAGGAAGAAGCTTCATAATTTATTCCACAAGTCCTCAGTTGACCGTTATTGGTATAATGGAAGTAACATGAACGCTAAAAAGATTTTGGTAATCATAGGTGCCGCTTTAGTCGTTGCCGTCGCCGGCTACGTTGTTTACGCAAACGTCGTTTTGCCGAAAATAAAAACCGCCGCGCCGGCCGCGACAGATACGAACAAAAGAGAAGAAGTCGACCTGAATTCTCTTGACCTCACGAAAGTTGATTTTCCCGTTAACGAAGAAGCCGATATTCGCGTTCGCATTGACAGTAATTTAGGCCCGATATTGGTTGACCGAGCGGGCGCAACGCTTTATTTCTTTAGCGAAGACGGAAATCTCACGAGCAATTGCGAAAACGAGTGCGCCGCGAAACACCCTCCTTTCATACTAACCGAAGGTTTTTCAATCGGTTCCTACATTGGCAAAACCGCCGTATCGTTTTTCACACGCAAAGATGGATCAATCCAAATGGCTTACAAGGATAAGCCTTTATACACTTCCTCTGAAGTAGTTCCCGAAGTTAACGACACCTGGAGTATAGCCAGACCGTAAGACAAATAGACAAGTCTCTCTTACTCGGGCTATATTCGGTGTTATGGGTGTCAAGGAAACCGCAAAAGACGAACCGCTTTCGCTAATAGGCAAAGCCTACGTTTTTGCCGAGCGCGCGCATAAAGGACAAAGACGAGCGTCCGGAGAGCCTTATTTTGAGCACCCCAGAAAAACGGCGGATATTTTGCTTTCTTGGCATCTTGATGACGAAACGATAGCCTCGGGCCTTCTTCATGACGTCTTGGAAGACGCTCCCGATATGAGAAAAGAACTGGAGGAAACTTTCGGCAAAACCGTTTCGTTCATCGTCGAGGGCGTAACCAAACTCGGCAATATCAAATACCGTGGCGCGGAACTTCAAAAAGAAAACATTAAAAAACTGATTCTCGCTTCAAGCGAAGATATTCGCGTGCTTTTCGTAAAACTCGCCGATCGATATCACAATATGCAAACGCTCAAATACTTACCTCCCGAAAAACAGCACCGAATCGCTCTTGAGACTTACGAAATATACGCTCCCCTGGCATACCGTCTTGGAATGCAACACTTGAGCGGGAAACTTGAAGACCTCGCGTTTCCCTATGTCAACCCGGAAGCGCACGAGTGGCTCCGTAAGAACGTCCAAACTAAATATGAAGACCGGGAAAAATATCTCGCTCGGTTGAAACCCATAGTCGTCAAAGCTCTTTCTGACGCCAACATTAAACCGATAAGCTTGGATTTCCGCGCCAAGAGGTATTCCAGTCTTTATAAAAAACTGCTTCGCTACGACATGGATATTGAAAAAATATACGATCTCGTGGCTTTTCGCATAATCCTGGAAACCGTGGCGGACTGTTATGCCGCCTTGGGCGTAATCCACAAGCTTTGGCCTCCCGTCCCAGGAAGAATAAAAGATTACATCGCCGTTCCCAAACCGAACGGATACAAGAGTCTCCACACGGTCGTTATCGCCGCCGGCGAAAAACCGGTTGAATTTCAGATAAGAACGCTTCAGATGCACGAAGAAGCGGAGAACGGAATTGCCGCTCATTGGTCGTATGAAGAAAAAAAGGGAGAGAAGAGTTACATAAAACGCATTGCCTCTGTTGCCAAAAATACCGACGTTGAATGGGTTAAAAGGCTTCGCTCCTGGCAGGATGAAGCGGTTAATCCGGAAGAATTCATTGATTCAATGAAAATTGATTTCTTTAAAGACCGCATATTCGCTCTCACTCCCAAAGGAGAAGTGATAGATTTACCCGCCGGTTCCACGCCCGTGGATTTCGCCTACCGGATCCATTCGGCCATCGGAGATCAATGCGTGGGAGCAAAAATAAACGGCGAATTGGTTCCTCTTCATCACGAACTCAAATCAAGCGACATAGTTCAAATAATAATTCAAAAAGGAAAGAAGCCCTCGTCTTCGTGGCTTGAATTCGTTCGTACAAGCGAAGCGAAAGCCCATATCAGAAAAGCTTTCAGTCAAAAAACAGGAATGGCTTTTACGGCCGAAAAACGGAAAACCGAGTTTCGTCTGGAGGCAAAAGACAGAATCGGCCTGATTAAAGACGTTTCGGGCATAGTTTCCCGTTCCCATATAAGCATTGTAAGCATTAATTCCTTGAGCGAAGAACGCAAAGGTTTCTGCGCGATTAAAGTCGTTTGCGATACGGACAATTTGAATAAAGTCCAGAAGCTGATACTTAAGCTAAAGGGTCTGAAGGAAATAAAAGAAATAGAATATCGGTTCGTCTAAAAATCCTCTCCCGAGAGCCTATCAATTAAAGCGTTTAGTTCCTCCGGGGAATAATAATTTATCGTTATCTTTCCCCTGTTTCCTTCATCGTCTATCTCTACTTTCGTACCCAAATGTTCTTCAAGTCTCGTTTGCAGAGACATTAGTTCCGGATTAAGTCTGGATGCCGAGTAACTCGCCGGATTCGTTTTCGCTCTTCTGATAGTCGCCTTAAGCTCCCGAACCGAAGGCCTGGACCTAAGTATTGATTGAAACATTTCTCGCTGTCTTGATATGTCTTCTATCTGCAAAAGTAGGCGCGCGTGGCTTTCGTTTATTTTTCCTTCGTCTAAAGCTTGCTGTATTTCGGAAGGCAAATTCAGAAGTCTCAAAGTGTTCGCAATCGTTTCCCTGCTCTTCCCGATTCTCGCGGCAATTTCTCTCTGCGTCAGTCCGAATTCGTCTTGGAGCCTCGCGAAGCTTCTCGCCGCTTCAAGCGGATTCAGATTTTCTCTTTGGACGTTCTCTATTATCGCAAGCTCCAGTCTTTCCCTGTCCAATCCCACCTGTTTTATTACGGCCGGCACCGTTCTCAAGCCGACTTTTTTGGCGGCCATTAGTCTTCGTTCTCCCGCAATAAGCTGATAGGTTACTTCCGTTCCGTTCTCCGTCTCCTTTAGAACTTTCGTTACAACCAGCGGTTGAATGATCCCGAACTCCCTTATGGAACTTGCAAGTTCGCCTAGAGACTCCTCGTCAAAGTGTTTTCTCGGTTGATGAGGATTTGGAAATATCTTTTCAACTTCAATCTGGAATACCGAAGCCTGCCCGCGCGAGTAGTCCGCCTCCGGCTCGTTTTGACTTGTTTTTTCGTAACCTTGAGCGGAAGACAGTTCTTCTCTAATCGCCGGCTTAGTTTCACTTACCTCTACGGGAAATGATGAAGTCTTGTATCCATAGTCTGGAAGTATGGGCTGCGGCATGGAACTAGGAGTGCGAGATTCCTGTACTGCCGGAGCCGGAACTTCACGCCCTAAAACCGGCCCTGATTTATTTTCTTCGCCGTTCTTATATCCACCGGAAGGTATTAACGATTCTAATCCTTTTCCTAACATTTTTTCTGTACTTACTAATTATGGAACAATACTCCCTCCTTCTCCAAACGTTCGCTCTTGTCTTAAGACTTCTTCGGCAAATTCTCGATACGCTTCGGCACCCGCTGAATCCGGCGCGTAAAGAGATACCGGCTGGTTAAAACTCGGCGCTTCCGCAAGATGTACCGACCGAGGTATTTCCGTTTCAAACACCGGATAAGGAAAATTCGCTCTTAAATTTTTTGCCACTTCTTGTGAAAGTTGTTCCCACCGGTCAAACATGGTTATCACCGCTCCCGACACTTTGAGATTATGTCCCATGTTCTGTTTGATCATCTCCATCGTTTCCAAAAGATGGCTTAATCCTTCAAGCGAATAATATTCGGCTTGTACGGGAATTATCACCTCTTCAGAAGCCAAAAGACCGTTTATGGTTAAAAGGCTAAGGCTCGGCGGCAAATCTACTATTACATAGTCGTAATATCCGGTTATCTTGGCCAGAAAATTTTTCAAAAAAAATTCCCGACCCTCTACGTTTACAAGCTCCACCATCGCACCGGACAAATGCGGCCCAGAAGGAATGTAAAAATAATTCGGGATTTGAGATGCTTTTATCGTTTCTGCCGGCTCGGCATATCCCAATATCCCGTGATAAATGTTTTTGTCTTCTAATCCCGTAGATCCCACGGCGGAACTGGCATTCGCTTGCGGATCAAAATCAACAAGCAGCACTTTCCGACCAGTCATGGCGATACAGGCTCCTAAATTAACCGCAGTGGTGGTCTTTCCAACCCCCCCTTTTTGATTGCAAACCGCAATGATACGAGGCATTACGTTAATAAATATACCATTGAATCAAGAAGCGTCTCAATCGTTTAAATCTTGATTATCGGTATTTAAAAAGGTTAGGATTTATCTGCGCAAAAACGCCGCCGTGGCGGAATGGTAGACGCGCACGACTCAAAATCGTGTGGGGCAACTCATGTCGGTTCAAGTCCGACCGGCGGCACATAAAAAGAGTCTTTGAGACTCTTTTTGTTTTGCTGATGGAAAAGTGTAACGTTCGGCGGCACCGAATAAAAATACAAAAGCCCCGCTTTTATGCGGAGCTACGTCAGTTTTGCGTTTTGAGATTTGAGATTATTATAAGTACGAATCAATCGTCGCTTTGACGTCTTCCAACGGATAGGCTCCGTCTATCGTTCCCACGGGCTTGTTATCGGCAAATACCACGCTATAAGGCGTCCCTTCTAAGCCCGCTTCAAATCCGTTATTCGCGTCATCGGTTATTTTATTCGCAAATTTATTGGAACTGTAACAAGTGTCAAAAGCGTTTGCATCCACGCCAAGAGATAAGGCGATAGCTTTTACGTCTATCTTCTCGTCTCCACTGCTCGCTTCCGATTGAAAAGCAAACTTACTCATAAACTGCCAAAAGCTTTCTTCTCCCTTTGAGTCAGAAACACACTCCGCGGCTACTGCCGCAGGCATCGCGTTCACATGGAAATCTAGCGGAAAATGTCTGTAAACCCACGCCACTTTTCCGTCATATTGTTCCACGACCGATCTCATAGTGCTCTCAAAACTGATACAATACGGACACTCCATGTCGGCGTAAGTCACCACTTTAATTTCCGCGTCTTTATTTCCGAATATGTGATCCGCGTCAGTTACTGGCAAAGCGTTTAGATACGGCGTATCTTCTTCCGTGTCTCCGTAAACGCCTTTGCTCACATCCGCAAGCTGGCTTTTGGGATTATAAAATTTTCCGATTAAAACAGCTCCGGCCACAAAAAGACCGGCTATGATTATCGCAAAAGGAACGGAATATTTTTCCAAAATTTTGTTCATGTTTTGAATTTTAAACCGAATTCTTTTCTTCGTCTATCTCCGCTTTTTTCAGATGTTCCACGGATAGTTTGGCGGGCAATATGGCTCTCGCAACCACGAATCCGACTATCCCCACGACAATACCTATAACGATATCCGACGGCCAATGCACTCCCCCTATTATTCTCGCTATCCCTACGAGAGCCACGAGAGATGCGGCAACAATACCCGTCCTTCTCCGCATGGAAAGAAAAGAAAACGCAATGGGAACGAGCCAGGCCATGTGTCCGGACGGCATTCCGCTCTTAAGCGCGTGCGATATCACGGGCGATATGCCGAAAAATTCAAAAGGACGAGGCGAATAAAATAAACTGTAGAGCATTTCCGTGATTATTCCGCGCGAAATAATTATGGCTATTGTTGCTAGCGCAAAATAATAAAATTTAAGCTTAAAGCTTTTGATGCGAAAGACCGTTACGACAAACCACAAAGCGATCACCCACGGCAAAACCGAACCGACAAAAACCACTATCGGCTTCAAAAAAGAAGCGTGACTGATAGCGGTAAAAACGGTTCTTACCGCGGTTTCTTCAAAAGGAAATGGCATATATGCTAGTTCTTAATATAAGGCAAAAGACCCATAAACCTCGCTCTTTTTATAGCTTGTGCGAGTTTTCTCTGATGCTTGGCGCAAACGCCAGTATGCTTCGGATCTATTATTTTCGCTTGACCCGACACGAATCTTTTCAGTATGTCGGTGTCCTTATAGTCTATGTCTACAAGGTTTTGCGAGCAGAAAAAACACTGTCTTTCCATTAGTGTCCTACTTTACCACTATTAATCTTAAAAAGGCAAATCTTCGGGCTTTATCTCGCCGTCATCCCCCATCTCTATGACCGGCACTTCCTGGCCTGACGGTTCGTCCTTCGCGAATTCATCCCTTTCCGCTTCTGAAACATCGTTTCCTCTCTTGAATGTTTCTCCCCCTCGGGAAGCTCCCATGGGTCTTGGTCCGAGTTGCATTCTCTCGCCGATGATTTCCGTTACTCTTCGCGTAACTCCGTCTTTTCCCTGCCAGCTTCTCGTTTGAAGTCTTCCTTCAACGAAAACAATACTGCCTTTAATCAAAAATTGGCCGGCAACATCCGCTTGTCTGCCCCATAAAACCACGTTGTGAAATTCCGCCGCTTCTTTTTTACCGCCGGATTTATCGCTCCAAACTCGATTCGTGGCAATGCTTAAGGTAGTCACCCGGTCACCCATCGGAGTCGTTCTGATCTCGGGGTCTGCCGTCAATCTTCCCATTATGAATACCTTGTTTAAATTCATGGGTTATTTCGCGCTGTTTAGTATTTCTGCAAGTTTTTCATCAAGAGCGGCTTCATCCACTTTGCCTCCGCCTGGATATTCCTCTTTATTCTCCGCCACTTCGGCTTCGGGTAAATTCTCCTTCTCTTCTTCTGCCATAGGTTTTGTTTCAGGCTGAATTTCCTCCTCTCTTTGTACTCCCGAAAAACGAGGAACGTACTTTTTGGTGGGAGGAGTTACGAGAATGTGCCGGAGCACGCCCTCCGCGAACTTAAGCGGTTCGTCTATTTTTAAAACCGCGTTCGGCACCGATTCAAACGTGGCGGAACCGAAAAAAGCCGATGTTTGTTTCTTGATCGGATAAGCAAGCTTGATTTCCGAAAATTTTCCCTCCGAGATATTTTCGGCGCCGATTTGCGCAAGAACCCTCAACACGGCTTCTTTATCAGCCTCGGTTCTTGCAAGAAACGCTATTTCGTACGGTTTTTTCTCCTCTGACATTGACTCAAACTATCAAACGACTAATCTTCTGTCAATTTCTCTTCAGAGTGAGCCTTTTCTTTTGAAGCGTCTTCTTCGGCGGTATTTTCCAGAGTTTCCGTAAGCGGAAATTCGTTACGATATGTCGTTCCTATCGGCAAGAGTCGTCCGATAATGACGTTTTCCTTAAGTCCTTTGAGACCATCTACTCTTCCCTCGCTTGCCGCCCCGACGAGGACCCTCGCGGTTTCTTGGAAAGACGCCGCCGCCAAGAATCCTTCTGAAGTCAAAGCCGATTTTGTGATGCTCAAAAGCAATTCTTCCGCTCGCGCCGGTACTTTCCCCGCTTTTTTAATTTCCCTGTTTGTTTCAAAGAATTTGGACTTATCCATCACTTCTCCCGTCACGAACTCGCTTTCTCCTGGGTCCGTAACTCTTATCCGACCGAACATCTGCTTGATTATAATCTCAATATGCTTGTTGTTTATTCCGGCTCCTTCGGAAAGATATATTCTCTGAACTTCCTGGATTATGTACCGATAAATAGCTTCTTTCCCTTTTAAGGCATAAAGTTCTTTTAAGTCCAAGCTCCCTTCCGATATCGCCGTTCCTTTTTCTATCGTCTGGCCGGTTTCAACGTTCAAGAGAATGACTCTCGGGAATTGATATTCCACCGTTTTTTCTTTTTTGGATTTGCCGCCGATTGCCTTAAGGCGAACTATGCGCGCATTTCCTTTTTCCTCAATGGAATCAACCACTGCGTCAAATTCGGCGAGAGCCGCTTTTCCTTTCGGCGTCCGAACTTCAAAAAGTTCTTCAATGCGCGGAAGACCGGAAGTTATGTCCGCGCGAGCGACGCCTCCCGAGTGAGTGGTTCTCAAAGTCAGCTGCGTTCCCGGTTCGCCGATTGATTGCGCGGCGACTATGCCCACCGCTTCTCCGATTTTAATCGGCCTATTGTGTCCCAAATCCAATCCGTAACACTTGGCGCAGACTCCATAGAGAGTCTTGCACGTCAAAACCGATCTGATCTTTACCGACGTAACATCCGACTCTTCTATTTCTTTTGCCAGTTTCATCGTTACCGGTTCACCGGCTTTAGCGATCGTTTTCCTGCCGGATTTTACGTCTTCCGCCAAAACGCGCGAGAATATTCTATCGGAGAACTTGTGTCCGTATTCCATTCCGTCTTCGCGAAGAACTTCTATGCTATCTTTCGTTTTGCAATCTTCTTCCCTGATTATTACGTCCTGTGCCACGTCAATCATGCGTCTCGTAAGGTATCCCGCTTCGGCGGTTTTCAAGGCGGTGTCAACCAAACCCTTTCTGTTTCCGTGAACGGAATTGAAATACTGAAGAGGCGTAAACCCTTCCTTATAAGAGGACGTAACCGGCACGTCCATGGTCTCTCCTTTCGGATTTTTCACGAGACCTCTCATACCCATCATCTGATTTATCTGTTCCCAACTGCCTCTCGCTTCGGAAGAGATTATCTTATAAACGGAACTCTTAGGGTCGAGCGCCGTTGGGACGACTTTTTCGACTTGCGATTTCGCGTCATTCCAAATTTCAATGACCCTCGCTCTCCTTTCTTCATCGGTCAAAAGACCTTCTTGATACTGTTCGTCGACGGTTTCTACTTTTTCATGGGCCTCGGCGATTATCGCCTTCTTCTCTTGAGGCACTTTGAGATCGGATATGCTCCAGGTAATCCCCGAGAGAGTGGCATACTGAAAACCAAGCTGGGAAATTTTATCCAAAATTTCATTTGTTTCGGCGAATCCGTACTTTTCTATTACGCTCGCAAACAGCTGATTTAAGGCTTTTTTCGTTATGGCGTGATTTACGTACCCGAAATCGGCGGGAATGGCTTCGTTGAAGATTATCCTGCCAACCGTAGTGTTAAGTTCTTTTCCGATGCTGATCGGCGCCTTGAGTCCCACTTCGCCGAATTCATAAGCAAGCTTGGCCTCTTCTTTGCTTCCGAAAATTTTGCCTGCTTGAGGTGCGTCTTTTTCTTCCTCGGTGAGATAAAAGAGTCCCAATACTATGTCGTTCCACGGTCCCGGAACCGGACTTCCCGAAGCCGGCTTCAGGATGTTTTTGGAGGAAAGCATCAAAGTGTCCGCTTCTTTTTGCGCCTCTTCGGTAAGCGGCAAATGAACGGCCATTTGGTCCCCGTCAAAGTCGGCGTTGAACCCGGAACATACGAGAGGCGGAATTTGCACCGTAAGGTCCTCAATCAAGTTGGGCCTGAAAGCCTGAACACCAAGTCGGTGGAGAGTCGGCGCCCTGTTTAAAAGCACGTATCTGTTCTTTATGACTTCTTCCAATATTTCCCAGACTTCCGCCGGGCCGGACTCTATCAAGCGGTTCGCGTTCTTTACGTTGTGCGCCAGTCCCCTTTCTAAAATTTTGCTGATGACAAACGGTTTGAAAAGTTCCAGCGCCATTTTCTTGGGAATACCGCATTCATCGTATTTAAGTTTCGGACCGACAACGATAACGGACCTTCCCGAATAGTCCACGCGCTTTCCCAAAAGGTTCTGTCTGAACCTTCCCTGTTTTCCTTTAAGCATGTCCGCGAGAGAACGAAGCGGTCTTCTTCTTGAAGTGAGCTGCGCTCTTCCCATTCTCGCCGTATTGTCTATTAAGGCGTCAACGGCTTCCTGAAGCATTCTTTTTTCGTTCACAACGATAATATCCGGAGCGTTAAGTTCCAAAAGCTTTCTCAAACGGTTGTTCCGGTTAATGACCCTTCTGTAAAGATCGTTCAAGTCCGAAGTCGCGTATCTGCCTCCGTCAAGCGCGACCATCGGTCTTAAATCGGGAGGGAGAACCGGAAGTTCCGTCATTATCATCCACTCGGGACGAACGCCGCTTCGCTGCATCGCCGTAAAGAATTTGAGCCTTCGCGAGAGATGCTGTCTGCGGTTGGCGTCTTCGGTCTTGCCGAATTCCTTTTCTATCGCCTTGATTTCCTTGTCTATATCTACGTCCTCAAGTACTTTCCGAACGCCTTCCGCTCCGCTCATGGAAACGAAAACGTCTCCGAATCTTCTTGAGAGGGAATAATATTCCGTTTCCGAGAGAACCATTCCCGGGCGAAGATCTTTTAAAGTCTGGCGGGTTTGTTCCGCCGCCACTTCAAGCTCATCCTTTATCTCGTCTTCCATTCTCCGGCGAGATTTAAGTTCCTTATCAATTTCGCCGAGGGCCGCTTTTCTTCTTTCTTCGTCAACCTGGGTAACGATAAACGCCGCGTAATAAATAACCTTTTCCAGTTTTGAGACGGGAACGTTTATGGCAAGTCCGATTCTTGACGGTACACTCCTCAAAAACCAAATATGGGCAACCGGAGCGGCGAGACTGATGTGTCCCATTCGCTCGCGTCTCACGGACGCTCTCGTTACCTCAACTCCGCACTTGTCGCATTTGATCCCCTTATAGCGGACTTTCTTATACTTTCCGCAATAACATTCGTAATCTTTGGTGGGGCCGAAAATGCGTTCCGAAAAAAGACCATCTTTTTCGGGACGTTGAGTTCGGTAATTGATGGTTTCCGGTTTCGTTATCTCGCCGTAAGACCATCTCCTTATTTCCTCGGGAGAAGCAACCTTTAATCTTATTGAATTGAAATTGAAGTTATCCATTTGTTTTTTTACGCTTCTTCTCCATCGGTTTCTTCATTCTCGCCTCCCGCACCTGTACTTCTTCGGCGGTGAGACTGTCCCGATTCTTCTCCTTCAGAAAGAAGTTCAATGTTTAAGCCCAATGCCTTAAGTTCGCTTGTCATGACGTTAAAGGTCGCGGGAATGTTCGGCTGTTTTATTTTTTCATCCCTCACGATCGCTTCGTAAGCGGCCGATCGTCCGAGCACGTCATCCGATTTTATGGTTAGCATTTCCTGAAGAGTATGGGACGAGCCGTATCCTTCAAGCGCCCACACTTCCATTTCTCCGAATCTTTGTCCTCCGAATTGAGCTTTTCCGCCCAAAGGTTGCTGGGTAATAAGACTGTACGGGCCGATTGATCTCATATGCACTTTATCAAGCACCATGTGGTTCAATTTAAGCATGTATATCCGGCCGACAGTCGCTTTGCCGTTAAAGAGTTGTCCCGTTCGTCCGTCATAAAGAGGAACTTTTCCATCATCCGGTATTCCCGCTTTTTTAAGCTCTTCTCTTATTTCTTCCTCCGAAGCGCCAGCAAGCGCCGGAGTGTGCGCTAAGTATCCCAACTTTTCCGCCGCCCAACCCAAATGTGTTTCCAAAATTTGTCCCAAGTTCATTCGGCTCGCGACTCCGAGCGGATTTAATATGATGTCCACCGGCGTTCCGTCTTCAAGGAAAGGCATGTCTTCCACTGGCCTGATTTGCGAGATAACGCCCTTGTTTCCGTGCCTTCCGGCCATTTTATCTCCTGCTTGAATGTTTCTGAGAGAAGCGACTTGAACTTGAATTCTTCTTATGATTCCCGGATCAAGCTTATCTCCCTTTTCTCTGTCAAAAATCCGGACGCCCACTATTCTTCCGCTTTTTCCGTGCGGAACGATAAGCGAAGCGTCTTTAACATCCCTCGCTTTTTCTCCGAATATCGCGCGTAAAAGTCTTTCTTCGGAGGTAAGTTCCGCTTCTCCTTTCGGCGAAATTTTACCGACCAAAATATCTCCTGCCAGAACTTCGGCGCCGATGCGAACAATGCCTTCTTCGTCCAAATTCTTAAGCTTATCTTCGGAAACGTTCGGAATGTCGGGAGTCGTTACTTCGGGGCCCAACTTCGTGTCCCGAACGTCACAAATGAAATCTTCTATGTGAACGGACGTATATCTGTCCTGTTCCACGACCCTCTCGGAAACGATGATCGCGTCTTCATAATTGGCTCCTTCCCAAGATACGAAAGCCACCATTAAATTTTGCCCCAAGGCAAGAACTCCGTCTTTCGTTGACGGCCCGTCTCCTATCACGTCTCCTTTTTTGATTTTGTCTCCGATCATGACAACAGGCTTGTAAGAAAAAGCGATATACTGGTTCGTCATTCTGAATTTCTCCAGTTTGTATTCGTGCTTCTTGCCCTCGTCGTTCAAAACGACTATACGCGACGCGTCAACCGCGGTAACCGTACCATCTTCTTCGGCGATGATGACATGTCCGGAATCGTACGCGGCTTTCTTTTCCATTCCGGTACCGACAAGCGGAATCTCGGGTTTAAGAGAAGGAACGGCTTGTTTTTGCATGTTTGATCCCATGAGCGCGCGTTTCGCGTCATCGTTTTCCAAAAACGGTATGAGCGAAGCTCCGACTGAAAGAATTTCGGAAGGCGAAACGTCTAACAGGTCCGCTTCATCTCTCGGGATGTTTATAGGTTTTCCTTGATAGCGGGCTTCAACTATCTTGTTCGCAAGCGTGTTTTTTTCCAGATCAAGTTTTTCTCCCGAATGGACTATTTTATGTTTTTCTTCTTCAAAAGCGTCCATCCATACGATTTCTTTTGAGAGTTTTCCTTTCTCAAGTTTTACGTAAGGCGCTTCTATGAATCCGTGTTTGTTCGTGCGGGCAAATATTGAAAGATAGTTTATGAGACCGATGTTTTGTCCTTCGGGCGTTTGGATCGGACAAAGTCTTCCGTAATGGGAAGGATGAACGTCTCTTACTTCAAATCCGGCTCTTTCTTTAGTGAGTCCTCCCGGGCCCAATGCGGAAATCCTTCTCTTGTGTTCAAGTTCGGTCAAGGGATTTACCTGATCCATAAATTGAGACATTGAGCTCGTAGCGAAGAAATCGCGGACAGAAGCGATAAGCGGACGAACGTTTACGAGTTGCACTGGCGTGAGAGTCGCTTTTTCAAGCGTGGACATTCTGTCCTGGACTATTCTTCTCATTCGGCTGAATCCCAATCTCATTCTCATTTGCAAAAGCTCTCCCACCGCGCGAACTCTTCTGTTTCCCAAATGATCTATGTCGTCCTCTTTCGCTCTCTGGTCTTCGTTTAAAGCGATTATTTCTTTTATTATTTTAATGACGTCGTCCTGACCCAAAAGTCTTTCCGAAGTTTCTCCCGTCTCTAATCTTTGGCTTATCTTAAATCTTCCGACTTCGGAAAGATCGTATCTGTCGTCTCTCTTAAACATTGAGTCAATGAGAGATTTGGCGGCATCAGCGGTCGCAAGATCGCCCGGCCGGAGCCTCCTATATATTTCCATGTAGCTTTCGGCAGGAGTTTTCGCCGCATCTTTCTTTAAAGTGGCTTCTATGTACTCTGATTCTTTTCCTTCGGCAAAAGCGGCTTTTATTTCTTCATCGGTCGCAAAACCGAATACGCGAAGAAAAGAAGTTACCGGCACCTTCCTGCGTCTGTCAATTTTAACTTGTATTGTTCCGTCATAATCCGTGGCGAATTCTATCCAGGCTCCTCTGTTCGGAATCACCTTCGCCCCGAAGAGTCTATTTCCGCGAACGTTATCGGCGGTAAAATAAACGCCGGGACTGCGAACAAGCTGGGAAATTATGACGCGCTCAACGCCGTTTATGATAAAAGTGCCCCGCTTGGTCATTATGGGAAAATCGCCGAAATATATCTCCTGCTCCGTTTTTTTCTTAGTAATGAGGTTCTGAAGCTCCACTTTCATCCGGAGAGGAGCTTCGTAAGTCAACGCCTTGTCTTTAACCTCTTCTATTCCGAATTTCGGCTCGTCAAAATAAAAATCCTTAAAATGCAGCTCAAACTCTTTGCCGGAGTAGTCGCTTATGGGAGAAACCTCCTTTAAGAGCTCTTTTAAGCCTTTTTCTTTAAACCAATTGAACGAATCCGTCTGTATTGAGACGAGATCCGGTTCCTTAACGAAAGAACCGGGGTGCGAGGAAAAAACTCTGGTTTTTTGTTTTGGCATTGGACAATAAAAAACCCTCCAAACTGGTCTTTGGGCTAAAGGGGTGAGTTTATCTCAGGTATTTAACGATATTTTGAGTGTGCTCGTCAAGAGTCTTGGCGAAGACCGTTTTGCCGGTCTTTGGATCGGATATGAAATACCAATATTCCGAAGCTTCCGGGAAAAGGGCCGCCTTTATGGCCGAAAGTCCGGGATTTGATATGGGTCCCGGTGGCAAACCTTTATTCTTATACGTATTATAAAGAGAATCTATCTCTTTGTCGCTGGGGATAACTTTGTCGCACCAATATTTATCCTTAATGTAACAAAGAGTGGCGTCAATCTGAAGCGGTATCCCCTCTTTAATCCGCTTGAAAATTACCCCCGCCGCAATCGCTCGCTCGTCTTTATCATCTGGTATCTCCTTTTCTATAAGAGAAGCCATTATGACTTTCTCTAAAACATCGCTTTTGCTCACGAAAAGAACCGATGCTTTCTCATTCCAATTTTCTAAAAATTTTCTGGCTACGACTTTGGGAGATGAATTTTCGTAAAATTCGTACGTATCTGGAAAAAGAAATCCTTCAAGCGTATCGGCTCCTTTCAAAAACCAATACTCATTAAATTTATCTGCCTTAAGCGATGCAAATGATCCCTCTTCGGAAATGATATGATTCTCAAAAAGAATTTTATCTATTTGATAAGAAGTCAGTCCTTCGGGAATGGTTATTTTTCTAACCGGATAAACAAGCGGTTCTTTGGGTGAGGAAACGTAAACAATCGCGGCAACGGCTAATACCACGATAATTGAAACTATTAATGTTGATTTAAACCGATCTTCTCGCGGCAATATTCTGAACAATTCCCAGTAGAAACATTAGTGCTATAAGATTCGACCCGCCCGCGGACAGAAAAGGAAAAGCCACGCCGACGACCGGAGTAAATCCGACAACCGACCCCATATTGACCGCAAACTGTAATCCTAAGAATATCATAGTCCCGAGACAAATAAACTTACTGAAATTGTCTCCCGCCGTAGAACCGATTAAAGCCACGCGCCACATCATTAGAGCAAAGGCAATTATCACAAGTCCCCCGCCTAAGAGTCCCCATTCTTCGGTAAAAGAAGCAAAGGCGAAATCCGTTTGGGCGGCCGGTAAAAATCCAAGCTGGACTATTTCTCCTTGCCGAAATCCTTTTCCGAAAATTCCGGCCGATCCTATGGCGTTTTTAGATTGTATAACGTTGTAATTTACGCCAAGTGGGTCCGCTTCCGGATTAAACACCGCAAGTATTCTCTCTTTCTGGTAATCCTTAAGCCCGAAATTCCAGGCAATAACTCCAAGGAGTGCGAAAAGGGCGACTCCTACGGCAATGTATTTTATCGGCAATCCGGCAACTAATAAAAATCCGAACCATATTCCGAAAAGGATTAAAGCCGATCCCAAATCCGGTTCCATGAGGATAAGCCCCATCGGCACCGCAAAATACGCGAAAGACTGAAGAATAATAATCGGTCTCTTTATGCTTATGTGTCTTCCGCTAAAAAATGCAGCAAGAACAACTATAAGAGCGACCTTCGCGAATTCGGACGGTTGTAACCTAAAGAATTTAAAATCTAGCCAGCTTTTGCTTCCGTTTACTTCCACTCCCACGAAATGAGTAAGCACGAGAAGAAGCACGCTAAACGCAAGGATTAAAAAAATAAGCCATCTGTAATTTACGAGGTGTCTTAAGTCAAACATGGGAGTCGCAATGAGAAAAATCATTCCGATTCCCAAAAAAATAATTTGCTTTGTGAAAAGGTCTTGTGACGAAGAAAGAAGAACCAAAAGACCGGCCAAAGCGAGAAAAATAATTGCGGCGTTAAGAATCCAATCCGCTCTTTTAACTGCTTGAAACATTTCCAAATCAAAATTAAATTATACCCATTTAAAAGTCCAATCGGGAACCCCAATCTTTAAATTTCGTAACGAGACGATTCTCGCGTGAGTGAAGGTGTATTGATGAGCGAAGCAGGTACTCCGAGCGAATGCGAAAATGTTGCAGTATAAATTTAGAGATTGTGTCAAAAAAGCCACCGTTTAGGTGGTTTTTTTGGTAATACCTGGTAAAGCTACTTTCGCCCGTGAAGACTATCATCGCTCTGCAAATCTTTCACTTCCGAGTTCGGAATGGGATCGGGTGGGTCAACTTGCAGTTAATACCAAGCAAGTAGATGTTATTCTGTAATTCACGAAAAGTCAAAATAAATAAGCTGCTAAATGATCGGTTCATTCGGCGGCCTTTTAGTATCCTTCGGCTGAAACGGTTACCCGCCTTACACCTTGGACCTATCAACCTAATCATCTATTAGGGGCCTCCACCTTATCTTGGGCTAGGCTTCACGCTTAGATGCTTTCAGCGTTTATCCCTTCCGAGCATAGCTACTGAGCAATTCAGTTGGTACCAAAGCTCATAGACCAGAGGCTCGTTCAATCCGGTCCTCTCGTCACGGATTCAACTAGCTTTTAACTAATATGAATGTGTCCCCTGTTTCCAGGAGCGCAGACTATATCTTCACCCTTATATCTAAAGAAATAATAGGGTGTCGGCGTGTTACCTACATAAACCTGCCAATAAATTAGCTTTCCAATCTACGTAAGTCTGTCAGTCTATTAAGACCGACTAAGTCGTTACGGGGTCAAGCCCAACAATTGAAATAACTCACTTTTGGTTTTCTTTCTCTTCGCCACGTAATTTTCCGATTGTACGGCAAGAATATTTTCAACCAATTGCTTTTTTTGATCGTTCCCCATTTTGCTTTGCAAAATATGAGCCGATTTTAAAAGCATTTTTGCCTGTTTATTTTTGAATTTTATGAATGGTAAAAGCTGTATAAGAACTCTTTCCACTGTCTTGAATCCGTTTATTCTTAGCTCAGATATTCCATCTTTTCTACGAGAGAAATATCCGACCTTCAAAACACTACGAATCCACAATAAAGGTTCTTCATGTCGCGTATCTTGATAAAAACAGATTGTAAGCATAATCCGAATACCTTTTTTAGAATCAGAACGTTTCTTAACTTGTATCATCAAGCTACCATCACCATCCAAAAAACCGGCAATATAAGCTAAATCTTTTAGTTTGAGCCGACTTCCCACGGTATTATCTTTTTGTTTCTGGTCCCCAAGTAAATTATATCATATTCCAAACGGACCGATGTTTAGAATATTCCAATAAGGGAATCAAAAATCAACGAAGACTTCACCGTTATTAGCCGAGTTGTCATTGCAAATTACTTCGCAAAGTAGCAAAACGCTTTCGCGTTCACTAGGATCGACTGCCCTCAAGTGGTTAACGCCTGCAGTAGATAAAGACCAACCTGTCTCACGACGGTTTAAACCCAGCTCGCGTATCCTTTTAAGTGGCGAACAGCCACACGCTTGGGACCTTCTCCAGCCCCGCGCTAGGATGAGCCGACATCGAGGTGCCGAGCGATGCCGTCGCTATGGACGCTCGGGCATCACCAGCCTGTTATCCCCGGGGTAGCTTTTATCCATTGTCTCCGGCCTTTCTATAAAGAGCCGTCGGGTCACTAAGTTCTGCTTTCGCATCTGCTCGACTTGTAGGTCTCGCAGTTAAGCCGGCTTATGCCTTTACACAATCGGACCGATTTCCATCCGGCCCTAGCCGACCTTATAAATTCCTCCGTTACTCTTTGGGAGGATTCCGCCCCAGAAAAACTGCCCACCAGGCACTGTTCCCTATAGTTTTTACCTTTAAGGTTAGATTCTAAAACTTGAAAGATGGCTGTTTCATCGTCGAGTCCGCTCCATCCGAAAACGGAGTTTCAATCTCTCACCACTACGCTACGCATCCAAGTCATAGAGCCAATACCAAGCTGCAGTAAAGCTCCCGGGGTCTTCTTGTCTAGCTGCAGGTATCCAGCGTCTTCACTGGAATCGCATTTTCACCGAGCTTCTCCTTGAGACAGTTCTCTGATCGTTACGCCATTCATGCGCTTCGGAACTTACCCGAAAAGGAATTGCGCTACTTTAACACGGTTATAGTTACCGCGGACATTGACGAGGGCTTAACTCAGTGAGCTTATCCCTGCCTTGCGGCAGAAACAAACCCCCAAGCTTGACCTTCTCGCATCGGTCAGGCGTCACCCCCTATACATCCTCTTACGAGTTCGCAGGGAGCTGTGTTTTTAATAAACAGTCGCCAGAGATTCTTTAGCTGCGGCCCGCCATAGGCGGGCAGACCTTATCGCTAACTTACGGTCGCTGTTTTGCCGAGTTCCTTAAGGAGAACTCACTCGTACCCCTTGGGCTACTCGCCCTATCCACCTGTGTCGGTTTCCGGTACGGATTCCATCCGTTTAACCTTAGAAGTTTTTCGCGGAAGCGCGCTCAATCGAATCGACAGAGAAAAACCTCCGCCTTTCTTTTACCCTTGAGAGCCCGCCCGAAGGCGGATGACACTCGGATTTACCTAAATGTCCTCTCTTAGTCAAAGACGCCAAACCATTAAGGCGCTCGACCTACTGTGCTTCGTCCCTCCATCGAAACGAACGGAAGGGCCGGAATATTAACCGGCTGTCCATCAGCTGCGGCTTTCGCCATTGCCTTAGGGCCGCCTAACCCGTAGTTGATTACCATTGCTACGGAAACCTTGGATTTTCGGGGATCTAGTTTCTTACTAAATAAGCGGGTTACTCATGCCAACATTATCTCTTCAGATCGCTCCAGTCTCCCTCACGGGTTGACCTTCAGCGCAATCCAAATGCTCTCCTACCATCTCGCCCTTGCGGGCAAAATCCGCATCGTCGGTACTTCGCTTGAGCCCCGGTACATTTTCGGCGCACCACGCCATCGAATAGTAAGTTGTTACACACTTTTTAAAGGATGGCTACCTCTGAGCCAACCTCCTATCTGTCAGCGGCGTGACACTGCCTTTAACACTTAGCGAAGATTTAGGGACCTTATATGGCGGTCTGGGCTGTTTCCCTTTCGACCATGGAGCTTAGCCCCCACAGTCTGACTACTGAGCTTTCTTTACGGTATTCGGAGTTTGAATCGGAGGCCGAGCTTGCGCCCTTTACCACCAAACCAGTAGCTCTACCCCCGTAAAAATTTTTCTCAGCGCTAGTCCTAAAACTATTTCGGAGAGAACCAGCTATTACCAAGCTCGATTAGCTTTTCACTTCTTACCCCAAGTCATCCGAAGGTTTTGAACAACCAACCGGTACGGACCTCCCGCCGCGTTTCCGCGGAGTTCATCCTGCTCAGGGTAAGCTCGCTTGGCTTCGGGTCTATTGTCGACTACCTGTCTCGCCTCGAAAGGCGGACTCGCGCTATTAACACTTGGTTTCCCTATGGCTCCTCCCGTTTTACGGGATTAACCGGCAACCGACAATAAGTCGTTGGCTCATTCTTCAATAGGCACCACGTCACCCCGACTTGCCGTTAAGCAAGTCTGCGGGCTCCGAGTCCTTGTAAGCACGTGGTTTCAGTTCTATTTCACCGTCCTCCCGGACTGCTTTTCACCTTTCCCTCACGGTACTAGTTCACTATCGATCATGGAATGTATTTAGCCTTTCCCGATAGTTCGGGATGATTCCTTCGAGGTTTTCATTTCTCGAAGTATTCAAGATTAAAAACAAGAAAGTTGGTTCGTTTTCGCGTACAAGGCTTTCACTTTCTTTGGCCGGACTTTCCAGTCCGTTCCGCTAACAAACCAATTTGTAACTTTCCTCCATTCACAAAATTGTTATCCAATAAGATATTGGATAACAATTTTGTGAAAAGACGTTTCTATCTTACTACACCAATCCATTTGAAAATTGCTTTTCTTATAGAGTGGTTTGGGCTCTTCCCTTTTCGCTCGCCGCTACTTGGGGAATAACTTCGTTCTCCTTTCCTCCGCTTACTGAGATGTTTCACTTCAGCGGGTTAGCATCTCTCACATCTTACGTGTGAGGATGATTAGGGTTTACCTAACCGGGTTGCCCCATTCGGAAGCTCCCGGGTCAAAGGCCGTTACACGCCTCACCGAGAGTATCGCCGTTACACAGCGTCCTTCATCGCCATTCCATGTCAAGGCATCCACCATGTGCCCTTATTAAACGAATAAACCGATCATTTAGAAGCTTATTTAATGCTTTTACACTGCATTCACCCCGTTACAAATTTTGATTTGTCGCGGGGCGCTCGTCACGCACTTGTTTGTGACGAGCAATTTAATTGACTTTTCGCTTTTTAAGCTTCAGTCGCTTTTCCTTTCGGGATATAAAAAACCGCTCTCGGAGCGGTCTTTTCGGAGAGCGCGGAAATCCCGCGCCTCAGATCAGACCTTCCTTAGTTTATTCAGACTTAGCATCTACAAAAGAAAGTATATAGAACAAACAACCTCTGTCAAGAGGTTGTTTGTGAGAAAATTTAGGTTTTTTTCGCCCTTTAGCGATTTTCCATTTTCTCCTCCAAGCGGTCTAGAATTTGCTCGGCTTGTTTCTTGCCTCCAAGCCCAAAAGCTAAACCTAAAGCGAGCCCGACAGCGAGCGGAGCAGCAACGATAAAGCTCATTAAAGTGCTCTCAATCAAACCCGTATCAACACCCAACTGCTTTAAAGCCGCGACGCCTCCAAAAATCATTATCACCCACCACGTAACGGAGCCCAAAAACCTAACTGAATGAAGTCTCGCTCCCATAACCGATGCGTTTACGAGCTTCTTCAAGAACTGCGCGATAAACGCGGCAACGAGAAGAATGAGAATGGCGGCAATGAGATTCGTGAATATCCATCCGAGGGCAGAAGTGATGAAAACGGAAAGAGTGGAAAGACCAAGTATGTCAGCTATACCCACAAAGAAAACTATAAGGATTATCCAGTAAGCGACCTTCCCTAAGAATCTTCCCGAATTCAAACCGATACCGGCTTTTTGAAGATACATGTCAAGCTTTATCTTTCTCAAGACGGAATCAAGTTTTATGAGAGATATTATTTTTTCAATCGCAAACTCAAGCGCTCTTGCAACGATTAGACCCACTATAAGCAATATGAGCGCGCCGACAAGGTCGGGTATGAAACCGACAACTTTATCAAGCACGTTCATAAGCGAATTCATGAGCGCGTCTAACCAACTTCTAAATATCATCTATTGCTTTTTGTTATTTATAACCGACCTTTCTACTTCCCCTGATTATAGCAAAAACAGTCATTTATTTCATCTTAAACATATTTGGAGAGCTGTTTAAAATCCTTTTCCAATTCCCCAATTTTTGTTCGGTCATAAACCGCAACGGCAGGGTGATAAAGCGGCAATATTCTAACTTTTCCGTATTCCGTCTCTGCTCCAAATTCTCGTCCGTGCGCTCTACTTATTGGTTCTATCAAATATTCCAACCCGAACTTTCGCATTATGTAATCCATTGAAAACCGGCCAAGAGTTGCTATCGCCTTCGGCTGGATTATCTCAATTTGCCTATCAAGAAACGGCGCGTAGATTTCAATTTCGTTGGGAAAAGGATCGCGATTCCCCGGTGGACGGTCTTTTACAATGTTCGTTATATACACCGATTGTCTTTCTATTCCGGCTGAAGCCAAGAGTTCATCAAGTATTTTCCCTGCCGCTCCGCAAAAAGGTCTTCCTGTAGCCGCTTCGTTTCTGCCGGGAGCTTCACCGATAAACATGATAGATGCGTGATGATTCCCCTCGCCTATCACGGCAAAATTTCTATTCTTAATCCGCTCTTCGTAAAGAGGAGAAGATTTTAGATTCCAAACTTCATCTCTTACTTCTCTTAATTTTTCCGTTCTGTCGTCCTGTGTTTCCATTCGTCTATTTTAACTTGTCTTTCGCTTTTATCTCCAAAGCTTTATTCAAAAAAAACAAAAATCTCTTTCTCCAATAATTTTTCTCCAGATTCTGAACGGTGGACCTAGGCGGAATCGAACCGCCGTCCCGGCAATGCGAATGCCGTGTGCTACCACTATACCATAGGCCCTACCGCGAAATTATAAGGGGCTTTAAGCCCCTTTTTCAATCATCCTCTTTACCTCGTCCCTTGTGGTTAATTCCTTCTCTTTTATTTTTTCTTCCACTTTCTTTTCTATCATGTCTTCCAGCATCTTCTGTGTTTCTTTTGCCTGCTCCATCATCTGCCTTATTTCGTCCGGATTCATGTTTCTCATCGCCTCATGAGCGTCTCTAAACTGATTAAATATTCCCATCTTGCGTTTTTTTAATTGATTTTCGACGCATTGCCGTTTGTGAAGCCGCGTATATCACAAACGATTGAGCGGCGACTTGTGCCGCTTGTATCCAAAAACCCATCTTCTCTCCGTGGAAAACGGCGGTTATTACGCTGCTCGCAGCAAGCAAAATAAGATTCGCCGCAAAAAAAATAATTGAGCTCCAAACAGCGACGTTTCTTGTGCTCTCCGTTTCGGCCACGTTATTTCTCGCCCATTTTCCGCCGATAAAAGCGCCAAGCGCCGTTATCCCGAGCATAACGAGAATACCAAGCGCCATGCCAAGTACCCCCGCTCCGGTCGCAAACACAATAATGACGGAAACAAACGACCCCAGAAGCGAGGCTATTACAACCCCTCCTAAAATTTTTGCTATCGCTTTTATCTTATCCGTTATTTTCATTGCGAATTTACTTTGCTTTTATTTCATTTCGCGGCATTCCCTCTGCAAATGAGCTGATATTTAAGATGGTAGTATCCAAAATTCTCGTTAAAGCCTCCCTGGTATTGAAAGCGTTGTGAGGCGTAATTACCACGTTTTCCATATCCACGAGCATCCGGTTCTGCAATATCGTTTCCAAATTATGTTCGCCTTTTCTCCCTCCTATTAGAAATTCTCTTTCGTCCTTTGTCAGCACCTCTTCTTCAAGAACGTCTAATCCCGCTCCGCCTACAATTCCTTCATCCAAAGCTTTCACTATCGCCGCCGTCTCAATCACGCTTCCTCTTGCCGTATTAATCACAAGCGCTCCCTTTTTGACCAGATTGATGTTCTCCATATTAAGCATGTGGAAAGTAGTCGGTAGCTCCGGCACGTGAAAAGTTATCACGTTCGACGCGGAAAGGAGCTCTTCAAAAGGCACATATTTGATCTGCTCGTCGGCAGCAAATTTTTCATCGGGGTAGGCATCCGTTGCGATCACGTTCATTCCAAATCCTTTTGCTATTCTAACCACGTGTTTACCGATACGCCCCGTTCCTACGACACCGATTGTTTTTCCTTTTAAATCAAATCCTTGGAGCCCATCCAAATCAAACGAACCAGTTTCTTTTATCCTATCATAGGCCTTGAATATCTTTCGGGAGAGAACGAGTATCAGCGCAAATGCAAATTCGGCAACGGTATTTTCTCCATACGATGGCACAGTTGAAACTACAATGTCGCGCGCCGCTGTTTCATTAAGGTTTATATGATCATAGCCCGTAGACCTTGTGGCTATAAGTTTTAAGTTCGGAAAAGCGCCAATAACCTCCTTGTCTATCTCGCTATTCGTAAAAACCGACACGACGTCGTAGTCTTTTTTCTCCGGAGTATTATTTTTATCCAATCTTCCTTCATAGAAATCCACTTCTTGAGAACCCATATGCTCCCTAAAATACGCCTCTTCCCATGGCTCTGTTTCAAAAAAGGCTATCTTCATAATCCTGATTATAACAAAAACTTTCCGCTGGCGCTTATTTCCCGAGTGATTTTTCTTTTTTGATAACCGCTGCCGTTGTTTTGAGTATCGTGTCGGGATTTAAAGACATACTGTCAATTTCCTCCTCAACAAGAAACATCGCGAACTCTTCGTAATCGGATGGTGCCTGTCCGCAAATACCGACATACTTTCCTCTCTTTTTCGCTTCCTTTATCGCGCTTCTAATGAAGCTTTTAACGGCCGGGTCTCTCTCGTCCCCTATGCGTCCGAGCGATGCGTCATCACGGTCAATCCCGAGCGTAAGTTGGGTAAGATCGTTTGAGCCAATGCTGAATCCGTCAAAAACTTTAAGAAACTCCTCCGCCTCAATTACATTTGAAGGTATTTCGCACATTACGTAAACCTTCAATCCATCGTGTCCTTGCTCCAAACCGTATTCTTTCATCTTGGCAATAACTTCTCTCCCCTCATCTGCCGTTCGACAGAAAGGAATCATCACAATCAGATTTTTGAGCCCGAATTCTTCCCTCGCCTTTTTTACCGCAAGGCATTCCAGCCCGAATGCTTCTGAAAATCGCGGGTCGTTATACCGTGAAGCGCCGCGCCATCCGATCATCGGATTAGACTCTTCCGGTTCGTATAAAGCGCCTCCGATTAAAGCGGCGTATTCGTTCGTTTTGAAATCAGAAAACCGAAGTATTGCGTCCTTCGGATAAAATGCGGCCGCGATTTGAGCGATCCCCTCGGCCAGTTTATCCACGTAAAATTTTGCTTTATCGGCATATCCTTCGGTCATCTCTTCTATCAGTTTCTTAAGAAACTTGTTTTTTAATTTTTTGAAATTGATTAGAGCCGACGGGTGTATCCTGATGTGTGAAGCGATTATGAATTCCTCTCTCGCCAGCCCCACTCCGTCGTTTGGAATAAAAGATGCTTCAAACGCTTCTTCGGGTGAGCCGATGTTCATCATTATTTTCGTTTTTGGCCTTTCCTTGTAGCTAACTTCAAATCTTTTAACTACCCACTTAGCTTTCCCCGGCCACACGTATCCTTCGGCTCCCGTCGAGCAGTCAACGGTTACAAACTGTCCTTGCTTGATTTTTTTCGTAGCGTCCTTGGCTCCCACTATGCACGGAATACCGAGCTCTCTCGAAACGATTGCCGCATGGGATGTTCTGCCCCCCTCGTTCGTTACGATGGCTGCAGCTATTTTCATAATCGGCTCCCAATCGGGGTCCGTCATTCCGGTAACGAGAATTTCTCCTTTCTTAAAATTCTTAATTCCCGAAACGTCAAGTATCACGTTCGCCTTGCCCTCGGCGATTTTTGACCCGACCGAAGCTCCTTTGATAAGCGCCTTCTCCGGGTGCGACTCCATTATGTAATCCTCTACTTGAGTAACGTTTCTCGTCGCATGAACTGTTTCCGGTCGCGCTTGCACGACAAATATTCTTTCCGAAATGCCGTCTTTTGCCCATTCTAAATCCATCGGTCTACCGTAATGCTCCTCAACAAGCATTCCCCATTTAGCAAGCGTTAGCACTTCATCGTCCGTAAGTGTGAACTTTTTTCGGTTTTTCTCTGGAGTTTTAATGATCTTTAGAACCGTTCTCCCGAAACCGTAAATCTCCGTTTTCTCTTTTGTCCCAAGCGTTCTTGAAATTATCGGCCTGTATCCTTCTTTCAAGGTTGGCTTAAAGACTTTAAATTCATCCGGTATTACCTGTCCTTGAACCACCATATCTCCCAGTCCCCACGAACTATTTATGATAATTGTGCCCCCAAAGCCCGTTTCCGGGTCAATCGTAAACATCACCCCCGAAGAGGCTTTATCCGAGCGAATCATTTTTTGAACCCCGACAGACAAATAAGTCTGCATATGACTGAATCCTTTGTCTTCCCTATAAGAAATTGCTCTATCGGTAAAAAGCGAAGCGAAACACTTCTTAACCGCTTCAATCACCGCTTTTTCTCCTGAAATATTTAGATATGTTTCTTGTTGTCCGGCGAAGCTCGCGCTCGGCATGTCTTCTGCCGTGGCGGAAGAGCGGATGGCCACATCCGCATTTTTCGCTCCGAATTCTCCGGATAATTCTCGGTAGGCTACGATTATATCCCTCTTAATATCGTCGGGAATTTCCGCCGAAAGTATCATTTCTCTTATTTTTTTCCCGCGCGATTGAAGATTGCTGATGTTATGAACGTTAAGTCCTTTCAAAGCCGAATGCATCTTCTCCGTCAGTTTGTTCGCTTCCAAAAATTTAATATAAGCGCTGGCCGTTACCGCAAATCCGTTCGGAATGTTCACGCCTTTTTCCGTAAGCGCGTTATACATTTCCCCAAGAGAAGCGTTCTTTCCTCCTACCTCTGGAACGTCTTTTATGGATAAATCTCTAAACCAGATTACGTTTCGCATACGTATATATTATAGCCTAAGGATAGCTACCAGATCTGATACATTCGTGCCCGTTCTCTTTGTCTCTATAAGCCCGCCTGTATCTTTCATAAATCTGAAAGAATCATTGCCTTCTAAAAACTTTTGGTAACTGTATTTAAGCCTCTCGGCTTTTTTGATTATCGCTTCGTCAACCAACCCGCCTCCAACTCCATCTATATTGTCTTTTCCGTCCGATGCCATTGATACAATAACCGCGTTTTTAGGGATGTCGCTTATCGCCCCCATCGCCGTCTCCAGGTTTCTTCCTCCTTTTCTTTTGTGCCTCACCCGAACAACGGTTTCTCCGCCGCCGATAATCGCGACTTTCCCTTTTGCCTTCCCTAATTCGCCGATTAATTTTTGGGCAAGTTTTTTTGCCTCTCCCTTTAAATAGCCCCCGTAAACACGCGTTTTGTATCCCCGTCTTTCCGCTTCTTCTTTCATCGCCTTAAGCGCGTCATTATTGCTCGACACAAGAACATTCTTAACGTTTCTAAAATATTTTACTTCTTTCGGAGTTTCCAAAAATGCAAACCTTTTTATGCCGTATTTATTTGCGATTTTTTGAGCGTCAGTTTTTGTAGTTTTATCGCGAAACGTCGGTCCCGACGAAACTAAACTAATATCCCTGAATGGGACATCTGAAAATATTAACCCCAGAACATCTGCCGGATAAGCAATTTTCGCCAAATTTCCTCCGTGAATGCCCGAAATATGCTTTCGAACGATATTCATCTCCCTTATGTTCGCTCCTTTCTCAAAAAATTCTTTGGTTATGGCTTTTATTTTCGCGCAAGTTGTTTTAAACGGAGCGCACAAAAGAGATGAGCCCCCTCCCGAAACGACAGCAAGCACCAAATCGTCCTTCTTTGCTTTTTTCAAAACTGATATAAGCGCCTTTGTCGCGGTTACGTTCTTTTCCGAAGGGTATGGATGTGTTCCTTCATACGTTTTTATTTTTTTAAGCCTTCCTTTTTTTACATCTATTACCACCCCGTCCGTTATTCTGTTCTCCAAAAGCCCCTCAACAAACTTGGCAGTCCGATATGCAGCCTTTCCCCCTCCGACAACATATATATTTTTATATCTGGATAAATCTACTTTCCTCCCATCAACTAAAAGAACGTTTTTCTTAAGTCTCAACTTATTTTTTAGGACTGTCTCCGGTAAAACGGCGTCAATTCCTGCTTTCATTATCTCCAAAGCGTCCTTTCTTAAAGACGTTAGGGCAATCTTTTTATAATTGGTTATGAACACTGCCTTCATTTTAAACCAAAAACGAGTTATGCACACGATATAAAAGGTATAATTAATATACAAGAAAGGTCATAATCTGAAAAAGCCCATGGCAAAAAAGAGAAAAGCTAAAAAAGCTGCGAAAAAAGGAAGAAAGTAGTCTTCTTTTAAACGTGTAAAATCCGTCTCCGAAAAGAGACGGATTTTTCGTTGGTTTACGTAAGCAGTTCCAAGTTGTCCTCGGATGCAGCTATGTTTTTCTTTTCGTAGTCACATTTTACACACCTGTGCGTTACGAAGAATTGTCCGCCTTCCCAATCCAGACGAACTGGTTCCATCATCCCGCCGCATTTCACCGTTCTGTCCCCCGGATTTGCATCCACATGTTTACTCCACAAACACCTCGGGCAATGATTAGTATATCCATTGCCTTTAACCTCCTTCCCGCAGTTGTCGCAAATAAAATTTTCTTTAGTTCGCTTGAAAGTTAAACTCATATTCCGTTATAGTTCACACGAAATGGGCTGTAGTAACCAGCTAGTACGCACGCTTCGGTGTCTTTTCCACCGCTCCGCGGCGTAATAGACAGATTACTCAACTGACCATTATAGTTCATGTATTCGTTTCGGGCTGTAGTATACCGGTAGTACGTGCGCTTCGGGTGCGTAAAGACCGAGTTCGATTCTCGGCAGCCCGACAGAGCTAAACTTTATATTTCTTCTTCATTTCCTCTTCTGCCTCTCCTTCAAATTCCATTTTCGCTTCTTTCGCTTTTTTCGCCATCTTTACGAGTTCTTCTTCGTTAAGTTTGTCTAGTTTTTCCGCTCGTTTAAGCAATGCTTCTTCTTTATTCTTTTTTGGCTCATCAAGCACTTCTTCAAGCAATATGCCAATGATCATCCCTATTTTAGGTCCGGGCAGAATTTTCAAATGCTCCATAAGTTTCGTTCCATTAATTTTTAACATTCTGGGACTTATGGGATCACGTCGCACTTTATCAATCATAAATCGCAAATGCCGCGTTTTATAAGGAACCGCTTTCGGAACGCCGGAGCCTATTCTATCCGCCTCGCGAATTTTTAATAAATCATCTATATTCTCTTCTCCTACCCGGCTGATAAATCGCCTTACGCCGGCGGCCGTTACCTCGCCCACATTGTAGTAAAAAAGATGATGTCGCACGAGATGTGTCACTTTTTCAGTTAGTTCTTTGGAAAATTTAAGTCTCTCCATTATCTTCCTCGTCATCCTTGCCCCGATTATTTCATGGGCATGAAAAGTGGCTTCAGGCCCGTTACCCGTTTTCGCTCTAGGCTTCCCGACATCATGCAAGAGCGCCGCAAGCCTAACTTCAAGCGGAGTCTTGTTCTTTGCCGCATAATCAAGCGCCCGCATATTATGTTCCCACACTGTATATATATGGTGCTTGTTTTGTGTAACCCCTATCCCTTCCGCAAGTTCCGGTATTACATATTTCAAAATCCCCGTTTTCTCCATTTGGGTCACTCCCCAAGCAGGACCGCTTTCTTCACTCATTATTATTTTCACGAGTTCGTCCCGTATCCTTTCTTCGGCAATTTTTTGGAGTAAATCGGCATTCTCGGTAATAGCCGTAAAAGTCTGAGGCTCTATATCAAACCCTAATTCAGCAGCAAAACGAATAGCGCGCATCAAGCGGAGTGCGTCTTCTTTAAACCTTTCCTCGGGCTTCCCAACGGTTCGTATTATCTTTTTATTTATGTCTTCTTGCCCGTCAAACGGATCCTCTATTCCATCTTTAAGAGATACTGCCAGCGCATTAATCGTAAAATCTCTTCTCGCAAGATCTTCTTGAATCGTGTCAGCGAATTTTATTTCATCGGGATGGCGATAATCGGAGTAACGTCCTTCCTTTCTAAAGGTGGTTACCTCTATCAAAGAGATCGTTTCATTTTCGAAGCGGGTTTTTACCCCTACCGTCCCGAATTGGTTTTCATAAACACTTTCAGGAAAAATCTTTATTACTTCATCAGGTTTTGCGGACGTCGCCACATCCCAATCTTTTGGTTCGCGTCCCATAATGATATCCCTCACTGCCCCGCCAACCGCATACGCCAAATACCCCTTGTCTTCCAAAGCAGTAATAACGTCTTTTACCTCGTGAGGAATCTTCCCTTTTACATTCATGAATCGTTGTGCTCCCGGAGGGATTCGAACCCCCAACGGCTGGTTCGAAGCCAGCAATGATATCCATTTCACCACGAGAGCATATGTTAATAATATGCCACCTATTCCGCCTTCTGTCATTTTTTATTGCCCCCAACGGACTCGTAGAAATGCCTTGACAGATTTTAAGTTAAGATTTAGTAAACAGACAGCGCATTACAAAGTAAATAAATAATTTCTGGAGGTATCGTAATGAAAAATCCGACTATTTTCTTTATGACTTCCGCCCCATATAAATTTGCGGCGGCGGCGAAAGTTCTAGGCGATTCGTTTAATTTGATCCAAATCAACATAGAAGTTCCGGAACACCAAAGTGCCATATTCAATGAAGTGGCCGTATCAAAAGCTATCGCCGCTTTTGAACAGGTTCGATGTCCTGTCATAGTTGACGATGCCGGCATCATGATTGAAGCGTATAACGGTTGGCCTGGAGCCTTGGCCAAGTATGCGAAACGCGATTTAACCATGAGAGGAATACTCAGGTTAATGAACGGCATTGATAATCGACGCGCCGTCTCCGTCACAGACATCGCCTATTGCGACACAGACTTTTATTCCAAAAGACGTCCTATCGTTTTTGAAGCCAAACAGTCCGGTCTAATAGCCGACCTTCTGCCAGACACCCCCTTAAAAGAAAACGCCGGATTTGACTACATCTTCATTCCTGAAGGAGCTACTAAGCCTTTTGTGCATCTATCCTCCGAGGAACTGGAGAAATTTTCCGAACGGTATGCCGCCTTACGCAAATTCAGTGATTGGGCAAGAATAGCCATTTTAAAAAAGACCAAAGTATAAGCTTTGGTCTTTTTTGTGGACCGCCTGGGAGTCGAACCCAGAACCTTACGCTTAAGAGGCGTCTGCTCTGCCAGTTGAGCTAGCGATCCGTTCTTACACCGTGAAAATATAAAATAAAATCGTAGGTAAGAGCAAGAATAAAAAAATAAAAAGGAGGGATTACCCTCCTGTTCTGCAAGTAACTTTCTCAAGCGGAGACCATCAATTTTGGATAGTTTAACCGCAAATCCTCTAGGGATTCCTTTTCCCGCTCGCTAAGTTTCGCAGTGGCTCTTACATAAGAGCGGAGAGGATGCTCCACATCGCTCGGAAGTTCTTTGTCGTCCGCAACAGCTTCTAGATAAGGCCTGATGCCGGAGAAGAACTCCTCAAGTATCCTCCCTACCGCCCTTATTCTTTGAGCCAGTTCCTCATCGGTAACGGCATCCAGATAATCCGGTGTAAGTTCCAGGTGGCCCGCTCCGTCAGAGTCGATATACAGCACGTTGCCAGTTGAAAACACAACGGATGCTATCCTTCTCGTCCCCTCCTCTCCTTTGATTTGGAGACGTTCTAGAATAAACAACGCTCTGTTCCTAGTCGGCCTGTCCCCCACATCTATCCGTTCGCACATATTCACGCCTCCTTTTTTTTATTTTGTTCTGAAAGAATCAGACTAACCAGCCCCATTAGAGCACGCCTTGCAAAATCAATCAAATAAATACTCTTATTTATTGAGGCACCCATAGAGAGTAAAATCAAGCTGATATGGCAATGATTAGTGAATTAAATGTAAATACCCCTCTTAAATCAATTAAGGGCATCCCTCCGGGGACGGCTAAAAGATTGGAAGGAGTCGGTATTAAAACCGCAGGCGATTTGCTTTGGCATTTTCCCGTCCGATACGAGGATTGGCTGAACCCCGTTTTCCCCGAAAAATTCAGAGTCGGAGAAAATGTCGTATTGCGAGCAAGAATAGGTAAATCGTTTACCAAAAGAATTTGGCAAAGAAAGCTTTCCATCACGGAAGCCGAGCTTTTAGGAGGAAAAAACAAAATTAAGGCCATTTGGTTTAATCAGCCTTACGTTAAATATGGCTTCGCCGAGGGGGATGAAATTATCGCTTCCGGGAAAATAATGGAACGAAAAAACAATCTCGTTCTTTGGAACCCTGTTTACGAGACCGTCGGCAAAGAAAGCAGCAAAAAAATCGGTACCATTGTTCCGATTTATACGAGACCGAAAGGAGTAAGCTCTGCGACGATTCAGCGCATAGTGGGAAAAATAATTTCTCTCGCGGATAATCTGTCGGAGTTTCTGCCCGAAAGCGTTCTTTTATCGCAAAGCCTCCCCAAAATTTCTGATTGCGTTTATAGAGCGCACTTCCCCGCCATGATGAAAGACGGAATAGAAGCAAGAAGGCGTTTTTCTTTTGAGACTCTTTTTCTTATTCAATTTTTGAACCGCGTAAGTCGCCAAAAGTTAATGGAGATGAGCGCGCCGATTATTCCTTTTAGCGCAGAGGAAATAAAACAGATACTCGCTTCGCTGCCTTTTGAAATGACCTTTTCTCAAAAAAAATCCCTATTGGAAATTTTGCAAGATATGTCTTCCGGCCACCCGATGAACAGGCTTTTACAGGGCGACGTCGGTTCGGGAAAAACCGTCGTCGCCGTAATTGCCGCTATTGTGACGGCAAAAAGAGGATTCCAGTCCGCCATAATGGCGCCTACGGAAATTTTAGCCACCCAACACTATGAAACAATTAAAAAGTTTTTTACGCTTCCCGACTTAAAGCTCGGTCTTTTAACTTCCGGAGTGGCCAAAATATTTCTGGGTGAAAAATTGGAATCGGAAATCAAAAAATCGGAGATGATTAACATGCTGTCCCGAAAAAAAATAGATATTATTGTCGGCACCCATTCTCTTATCACTCCGCGTAAATCGTCCGCTGTCCTTGCTCCGGAAGATATCGGTTTAGTCGTGATTGATGAGCAGCATCGTTTTGGCGTATCTCAACGGGCGCACTTGGCAAAAGGAAAATCGGGATGTTTACCCCATTTTTTAAGTATGTCCGCGACTCCTATTCCGCGCACTATGGCTATCGCCCTTTTCGGCGATTTAGATATGTCTTTTATCAATGAACTCCCGAGGGGACGCAAAAACATAATTACCAAATGGGTTTCGCCCCAGAATAGGGAAAAGGCTTATGCCTTCGTTCGGAGCGAAATTTCAAAAGGAAGGCAGGCGTTTATTATTTGTCCTAAAATCGAAGCTCGCGAACCTAGTGAAGAAATAAGTCCGCTCACTCACGTTCCATGGGATGACACTAAAAATGTTAAAGAAGAATTTAACCGCCTTTCCGCCCACGTATTTCTAAACGAAAGAATCGGCATGCTCCACGGGAAGATGTCTGCTAAAGAGAAGAATAAAAACATGCTCGCTTTTAAAAACGGTGAACTTTCAATTTTAGTCTGTACTTCAGTTGTGGAGGTGGGTATAGATGTGCAAAACGCCACCATAATGATTATTGAGGATGCCGAGCGCTTTGGTCTCGCCCAGCTTTACCAATTCAGAGGCCGTGTCGGTCGCGGAGAACATCAGTCCTATTGTTTGCTTTTTTCAAACGCTTCTTCGGAAATCGCGAAAGGAAGATTGAAAGCCTTAACTGAAGCAAAAAACGGTCTTGAGCTCGCCGAAAAAGATTTGGCCCTTCGCGGCCCGGGCGAACTTTTAGGCGAAAGCCAAAAAGGTCTTCCCGATATCACAATGAAGGCTCTTCAAAATAAAGAACTGATTAAAGCGAGTCGTAATGCCGTAGATCTTATTATGCAAAAAGGATTGCGTCTTGAAGAATTCGCTCCGCTAAAATCCAAACTGGATTCCCTGCGGGAACAATTTCATCTGGAATAAATTACCCGCAGTTACTCCTCCACTCTGATCGCTTTCATAAGGCACCCTTCCGCCGCTCGCTTGGCGCGTTCTGCGTCGGCTGTTTCCAGCACCCACAAATCACCCTCTCTCCTTCCTCCTTTTAAGGCAATCTTCAGGGTACTCATGTCCATCTCAAAGGTCGCGGGGCAAGTGGTAATGCATGCTCCGCAAGCAACGCACTTATCAAGATCCAAAATTATTTTCGCCATTTATGAATTAATAATAATTTCAGTTTTTCCGCGACGCAATATGCGTTCTTATTTCATCTTCCCAAGTTATTCTCTTTTCGCCTTCAGATATTCCCGTCTTCCTTATTCTTTCCGTCTCTTTCCGAATTTCCTCCATGTTATTCTTAAATATTAAGCAAGGTTGGATTATTTCAACTAAAGAAAACCCCTTGTGCACGAGTGCTTTCTCTAGAACTCTTTCCAAAAACTCCAGATCCAGTGCCGAAGCGCGATTTGCAAATGTTGCGCCCGCGTCATTTGCAAGTCTTATAGCGTCAATCGGTCCGCCAGATGATTTGGAGTTTGTTGCCGTCGGCTGACCTTTGGTAAGAGCAAACACTCCGTTATTCGCCACAACCATCGTTACACCGACGTTTCTTTTCGCAGAATGTATCAAATGGTTCATCCCTTCGTCGTAAGCGCCTCCGTCCCCGCTAAAACCGATAACCGTAAGTTCTGGCCGCGCCGCCTTTATGCCGGTTGCGACGGGTAACACTCTGCCGTGCAAGGCGTAAACGGTGTTTACGTTTATATAATCGTATATCTTGGCTCCGCATCCGATGTCCGTTACAAGCACTACCGAGTTTAATTTTATCTTCTCTTCCGCGTGAAGTCTCCCTAAAAGCTTTTTTAAGACGGCAAGCGTTGTGAAATTAAGACAACCAGGACACCAAGTGTTCGTTTCTAACGTGTCTAGTTTTTCGTTCATCTTTTTCATTTAAAAAATTCTATTATTTCTTCCCGTGTAAACGGTCTTCCGTCATAACGCAGACATTCTTTTTTCGCGCCCATTCCGCAATTCTCCTTTATAATATCGTTCAATTGTCCCGTCGCATTGTTTTCCACCGTATAGAATGCCGCACCCTTCAACACTCTTGAAAATTCTTTACTCGGGAAAGGATAAAGCCTGTCTATTTGAATAGCTCTAAATCCCTTGAGATCAGGAAGAGCGTCTAATACCGCTCCTTTTGGCGATCCTGCAAAAACGATCGTCTTTGTTCCCTTTCCAAAAACCGAAATGCCCGAAAATTTTACGAGCTCTTCTTCAAGCGAAGCCATTTTACGCAATCTTTTGTCGTTCATTTTCTTAATGGCCGCTGAATTCTCCGTTGTATGGCCAAATTCATCGTGCTCGTAACTTGTCGCGCGAAAAATTTGCGACCCCCCAGGTATTATAGCCGACGAAATTCCGCTTTTTGTAACAGCATAACTACGATAATCTTCATCCGCGTTTTTCGGCAGAGATGTAATTTTAAGGAACGATATTTTCAAAGCGCCGTAAGTAAAGTAACTCTCCGCAATATGTTTGTCCGATACCACAAACGTCGGCATCCTGTACTTGTGAGCAAAATAAAAAGCTTCCCGCGTCGTTTTATAAGCGTCTTCCGCATCCCCCGCGATTAAAACGAGACGCGGGAATTCTCCGGGACCGATATTTAATACAAATTTCAAATCTCCCTGCGAAGTGTAAGTCGGCACTCCGGTTGATGGCCCCATTCTTTGGGCGACATAAAACACCGCCGGCAGTTCGGCCATTCCGGCAAAACTTACCGCTTCGCTCATAAGCGCTAGTCCGCCCCCCGAGCTTCCCGTCATCGTGGGCACTCCGGCATAATTCGCTCCAAGCGCGGCATTCGCGGCCGCGATTTCATCTTCCATTCGCTCCACTATTATCTCTTTCTCTTTTTTTGTCTTTTCCAGTTCGGCAAATACTCCCGTCGCTGGCGTCATCGGATAGTAAAAAGCCATCTTCATTCCCGAGTCCATAGCCCCTTTAGCAACGGCGTAATTCCCGTCGGAGAGTTCCAAAGAAGTCCCGATCTTTTCCACTTTGAACCCAGACTTTAGAATGCTCCTTGCATAACCACTATTGAAATCTTCTTCGGGAAAATTTGCTCCGAATTCTTTTTTTAAGATATTTATCCCCGCGCTTCGCGAAATGGAAAGATATGCCGAAAGCATCCCAAGAAGAACGTTATTCGCGGAGTGACTATTGTTTTCCGTAGAGGATTCGTCCGCTAAAAAAATCGCCCCTCCTTTTTTGAGTGAACTTTTGTGCCGTGAAACCGCTTTTTCATTTAAAGCGACAATTACATCGGCTTTTGCATCATGACTCCTCACAACGTTCTGCGAGAAAGTAACTACGCTGAAATTATGCCCGCCGCGAATTAGAGATGAATAATCGCGATATATAAAACAGGACTGTCCTAACGACGCGATAATCTTCCCAAAAATGACCGCTGTCCGATCAATGCCTTGTCCGGCTTCTCCCGCGAATATAACCGTTATTCTCACTCTGAGGATTTTACCTCCTCTCTAACGGCGACGCCAAAAGCCTTCCAATCTCCCGAAGGAAGAAGCTCGGTGTTCACCGTTACCCGTTTGCCTTTCCTTACCTCCGAAAGGGGTATTTCCTTCGCCTGTTTGCCTTTCTCTGTTACTTTTATTTTTATAATCGTCGGCGCGGATTCTCTGTTCATCAAAAACTTTGCTTTATTTTTCCCGTCCTTTACGGTAATCGCGTCCTTACTTATCGCCACGACTATTCCTCGCGCTTGAGCGGAAAAATTCTCAAAAACAGACGAATGAAGAGCCTTTAAAAACGACTCTATTCGCGGATCTTTTCTGCTCGCTTTAGTTTGAGACATCGTCCGGCTTCTTAGGGACAAGAGCATCCGAACCTTTTTCCTCAATGGCCTTCTTCAGATTATCTAAATATGATCTGCTTAAATTAAACGACGGCGGCTCGTATTGATGGGTCTTTCTGATTTTATCAAGCGTCTTCTGAAGAATTTCTATCGTGTCCATAAGCGTCAGTTGCGCCTTTACTATTCCGTTCGTCATTTTGACGTTCACAGAAATATCGGGACTCTTTACTGTAGCTTCATTCCAGTTATAGACAACTAGAAGAAAACTTGCCGAAAGATCTCTAAAGATAGGTTCAATTGGTTTCTCTATTGCGATATTTGCAAAAATGCGCGCGAGTTCCGCAATCAAATTTCTCTCTTCGGGAGTTGGTTCTACCTGTCCTCCCGCAATGACCGTTTCAAGCTGTAAAGTCATAAACGAGAGGGCCCTTTTGATGTTGCTGATATGTTGAGAAGGGAACGTCCGTCGAAGATCATCCTCGTAATTCAAAATATGTTCTACTTGGGCTTTGCTTGCTTTTAAGGCGTTGGTTGTTTGGTTTTCCATTTTGTCTATTTTTTACAGCTGTTTATGGCTAAATAATACCATTGAGGTATCGTGTGTCAAAATCAATAGCCCAACATTTTCTCAAGTTCCCGCAACGAATCGGCCTTATTTTGGCTCACTCTTGAAACTATTGGCTCAAATATACCAAGTTCTTTATAAGCTTTAACCATTGAAGCTATTTTTATGTGTTCCATTTGGCAAACGCTTGGAATTGGCGTAAACGGGTCCCCCGTAACTTCCAGCTGGCTTCCGAGGCACCCGAAGGAGCAAATCGATTTCAAAAGACAGTTTTCGCAATATGGCTGGGTACCAGCGTCAAACGAATATATGGCCGTGAGCATATCCACGTTTTTAGACTCAAATCCGGTTATTTTCCCGTTCTCTGTTTTAAACCTGCCAAAGTTAAAGGGCGAATAAGAGGTCCTGTGGCATGGAACGAGAGACATATCGCCAAGTCTTAAGACCAAATTGGACTGAATTGAACATCCTATCCCTCTCCCGATTGTCGTCAGTGGATTCCTCAAAATGTTATATCCTCCGTCAAAAAGAAAATCGAGATAAGTATTCGGATCTCCATGACAGGGATATTTAAAAGTCCAATTTATCAAAAATTCCATAAATTTCCCGAGTTCCGCCATTTGTTTGTCGGTCCATTCCGCGTTTCTTACTTCAAGAAGATAAATATTTCTCCAAGGCAGCCTGTGTTTTGAGAAGTTCTCTTGGAACCACAGCCAGTTTTTCTCCCAGTCTTCAATATGCTCCGAGTAAACCATTGGATGAAACCCTGTCCCCCATTTTTTGGCAAACGTGAAAATTTTATCGTAATAATCATCGTCTCTTATTTCGTTTCCGCTCTTGAATGGTCGGTTTTCCTCGCAATATTTTCCGTCAAACGAAGCAGAAAGTCCCATTGGTAAGCCGATTTCTTTAGCTTTATTCAGTAAGTCCTCTACTCTTTTTGTCAGGTCAGGCGAGAGCATAAACGTAAAGTTCGTCGGCACCACAAGATATTCCGGCTTTCTCTCTTTATCTCTGTAATGTTCAAGGATCATATCCATCGCTTTCCAAGCCGCCTCTTGAATAAACACTTCACCCGAAAATATTTCTATGTGATTGGGCACATATCCTTTTCCATCCATCCAATCAAGAAACATCCCTAAGTTTTCTACGAGCTTTTTCCCGTCTTGAAACTCTTTTGGATAAAGTTCTTCGCCGAATCGCTGTAAATAACAATACTTGCACTTTAAATTGCACTTATCGTTAAAGAATATCTCAAGAGATCTGAAGTTTTCGCACTCTTTGAGTTCCGAATTTTTAAATCCTTTCCAAAAACTATGTTCTAAAAACGATTCCGCAAGTTTATTGTTCTCTTCCTGATACGTCATTTATATGGTTTTTATTATTTCCCTAAACGCCCCGTTCCCGAACATTCTTATCATTGATACCGGCATAAGCTGCAAAGTTCCCGTATTAAGAACCGCCTCCATCGGACATGAGTGAGCGGTCGTCATAAAAAGCGTGAAAAGACTCATATAGTCTTTATTTTCCAAGAAAAATGGATCCGCTTGCCCCGCTACGGCGAGTTCTTTTGTCATTACTTCAACCGAAGCGAGTTTCATAGACCAGAAATCATGATATCCCCGCAAAATGTAGTCAAAATTCTGAAGTTTCAATTCATCGTCCACTAAGGGCATGTACCAGCGTTTTAAATGATCCACGAGTCCCTGATTGAAAATGGAAATATCCCAGTTTTCAATTCCTTCTTTTTCCAAAACCGCTTCCACATAACGCGGGTCGTTTAAATAAAAAGTCCGATGGCAAATATGCAGATTGTCACCAACTCCCACGTTTGAGTCTCCTCCCGAACAGGTAAACATTCTTCTTTTCGGCCCCAGTTCGTCCGAAAAACTGATTATTCTTTTCAGTCGGCTCGTATAAGCGCTTTCGTAGCCTTTCGCGTGGAGTTTCTTTAAATATTCGGCAAAAAGCTTTCCGTCTTCCGAGGTAAATTTACCCGGAACGGCCAAAGTGGGAATATATCCTCCCTCTCTCATCACAACGTTGGACGATTTATTCATCTCCCTTATTTTTACCTCCAGATTGCGGAAAAAACTGATATATTCGTCTATTTTCTCCGGCTCTTCGTTCATAGTCCGGATGTTTTCAATTGTTAAAGTCGGTTTCCAATGCAAGTCCACGTTTACTCGCGTCCCCTGCATTTCTTCCACGAATTTTAGTATCGCCTCGGGAATTTTTACGGACGCCCCGGGAAAACGATTCTCATCAATTATGAATTCCGGTCCGTCAAGTGAAACTTGCAAATCCAATTTCAGTCCTCTTTTCTCAAGTTCCTTCGCGAAATCAATAATCGGCTCGGGCATTACCATGGAGGTGGAGAAGCTGATAGTTCTCGCCTTCGGGAACATTCTCTCTATATCATCTAATTTAGTTTTAAGAATGGGTAAAGTAAGCGCCGGTTCCGTTCCCCAAAAACTAAGGTGGGTTAAATTGTCGCCCACAATCTTCTTAAGATTTTCTAAAAATGTCCCGTCTTGAAGCCCTTTTACAATGTCCGCATGCACCGCCTGCATTGCCGGCACCTTCGGTATATAGCAATACTTGCAGCTCAAAGGGCACTGCCCCGTCGTTAAAAGTTCCGCTGCCTCAAACCTCATCCCTCCATTCTAATTAAGAGCGTTTGTTGTGGCAACTTGACCTTCGTGGATTTTTATTAATTTTAATAATTTATATTGTGGGTTGAATTATAAGGGCCCCAATGAGCAGTCTTATAATTTGAGTAATGGGTAGCCCGGTGCGTCGTATAGTCGCCTCCGTCGTAATTGCTGTTATAGCCGCTATCCACGCCCACGTTATGGGTTGAATATTGACTGGTATTGTCCGACAAATCCACGTTTGAATTATACGTGGTCCTCACCGTCGCGTTTACAGTATTGTTGTACGGACCCCAGTGTGAACCGTAATAGGTGGTATTCTGACTGCTATACTGCGAAATATAATCGGGGCTATCGTTGTCAGTATAATGCACGGCTCTCACCGTCGTATTTACGGCATTGTTGTAAGGACTCCAGTTTGAACCCTGATAAGTTGTATTCTGCGCACTATATTGATTACGGTAATCGCCTCCATTGTAATAACTCCTATGAACTGAATACACCACATAACGGTGATCCGAAAAAACCTCTATCCTATTTGTTAACCACACATTAGTATTATTATCCGCAAGATCAAAGCCATTATGTGTAGATCTTACAGTAGAGTTTTGTCCCGAATAAACAGTTGTCTTGTCTCCGCTGTTTACCGTAGAATTATTACTTGAATTAACAGAGACGTTATGAGTCGGACATTTTTTTGAATCCACGCTGTCGGTATTTGCACGCATCTCCAATATGTCCGTCGCGTCAATGGAAGAGCCTACTCCTATGTTTTGTTGCCAAGTAAAAGCCATTATATTTTTCTATATCATCATTAATAAACGCTTCTTACCGTATAATTATCACTTCCATCATAGTTAGTATAGTGCGCGCTTTTTACCGTTACGTTCACGGTTGAATTATACGGGCCCCAATGTGCCGAACGAACCGTCGAATTATGATCGTCTAACACTGAAGATTTAACACTTGAATTATACGGACCCCAGTGCGCCGAGCGGACAGTGCCGAAATGTTCCGAGAGCACTCCTATGTAATCAGGAGTGTCGTTATCGGTATAATGAGCAGTTCTGACTGTTGTGTTTACGCCCGAATTATATGGACTCCAGTTTGAACCTTGATGGGTAGTATTGTTCGTTGACAACACGCCTATGTAGTCGGGGCTGTCGTAATCGGCATAATGAGTGCTTCTCACTGTTAAATTCACATCTACGTTAAATGGTCCCCAGTGAGCCGGATAATCATCGATATAATCAGTACTACAATAAGGTATATTATGAGCAGCTAAATCACTGGCATAGTGGTCCGTATGATATACAGAATTATAATCCGACCTTACTGTCCCATTGTAAGTGCTCCTTACGGTTCCGTTGTTCGTTGAATTATGAGTCGTATTCTGCCCAGAATTAACCGTCCCATTAGCCGTCGAATTATGTATCGGGCACCAGTTCGTGTCCGCATAATCCGTAACATCCCTCAACTGCTGGGATTGAGCGGAGGTTATCGCAGAACCGCTTGAAACGGGAAGTACCGTCCATCCGGGACCGGAACAGCTCGGCCGAGAAATACCCAAAGCCGAATACACCGAATCAAGGTTCGTTTTAACCTCGTTAAAATCTTCGTCCTGAATCGGACTACCCGCGCCAAGCGATCTCCAAGTAAAAGCCATTTACTCTTTTCTCTTTTAAAAAATTAACCAACCACCGAGTTTTCATCGGCATTCGCTCCCGTATCGTATGAAGAATAAACCTGCGAGTCATGAACATCGTGATATCCCGTGTTTTCCGTCGCGTTATGAGCGCCGCATACTGCCGCTTCCGGGGTCGCTTCTGGCATCGGTTTAGTCACCATTTGTTCGGGTCGCGTAATTTCCGGCTTCAAAGCTACCGACTCAGAAACAGGCTCTCTCCGTTCAGGGTTCTCGCCTTCCATATCCTCTCCAATTAATTTCCATTCAAACGCCATTTTATTTCTTCTTGTTCGTTTTTTTGGATTGACCTTTCTCTTTCGTCGCGAAACAACCCATATGGGCCGGAATCAAATCTGTTCCTTTTCGCGTAATTCTTCTTACAAACAGAGCCACGCCGTCTCCGGGTTTGAATTTCCTGCCGCAAACAGCGCATTCCTTTTCTTCAAAATGGACATCCGTATAGTAGACTATGCCGTGAATTTCCGTCGCATCTATGCGTCCGGCATTCCTGATCGGCTTACTATCCATGTCCAACCTGTTTTTAGATATTTTTATCGCCATTTTAGTCCTTCTCTAAAATGAATATTTCCTCCCCCGTCCTCCTGTCCACGAAAGCTACCTGCGTTTCATTCTCAACAACATCCACTTGCTCTCCGGTCACTTTTTTATTTTCCGTCTTCTTGCCTTGCCCGCCAGCTAATGAAGCGGCAGGTGCCGCGAGAGCTGCGAACTTGTTTCCAAAAATCTTCGCGGCGACCAAAGCGATTCCGCCAAAAGCTAAGAGCTTCAAAAACTTCCTTCTCTTTTCGTTTGTTTTACTTTTTGCCTTCATTGGAGGAACCGTCTTTCATCATATCTTTGAGCTCTTTTTCCGCTTCAAGTTTGCCTTTTTTAAACTCGGCTGAAGCGCGACCGGCCGATCTTGAAAGTTCGGCCAATTTTTTACCGCCAAAGAAAACAACTACGGCAAGAACCACTATTATCGCTAATTCTGTAAAACCCATTTTATTTTTTCTTCTTTTTGATTGATTTTCGACCGCTGCTCCCCGCAACCGAGCCCGCAAAGTAAAGGCCGGTCAAGGGCAATGAAAGCATTATCATGGTAATCCCGCTTCCATCTGGCGTAATTATAGCAGAAACAATTAGAAAAATTAAAAATGCGTAGCGCCAGTTCTTTTTCCACATATCCTTATCCGTAATTCCTATGGAATTAAGTATTCCCATGGCAACCGGCAATAAAAACATTATGCCGCAAGCGAAAGTAAATCCGAGTGTAAAGACGGCAAAGTCGGATACGGTAAAAAAAGGCTTCGCTCCGATATTTCCGACATAATCGTAAAGAACTTTGAATGTCGGCGGGAGAATTACGTAGTAGCCGAATATCGCCCCAATAAGAAAAAGAAATGCCGCCGGGATAAAAACTTTCCGCAATGCTTTTCTTTCTTTTTCAAAAAGCGCTCCGGAGATGTATTTGGCTAGACGATAAAAGAAAAAAGGCGACGTAAGAATAAATGAAATGGCAAGCGAGATTCCTACCTGGACGACAAAAGCTGAAACCGGTTCGGTAACGATGAACTCCACTCCCTGTGGAACAAGGGCTTCCTTCATTTTTAAAAACGCCTCCGCCGAAATTGTTTTGTTATGAAAAATCGGAATGGAAAAAAATCCCACCCCTAAAATTCCGAATATATAAACCCACGGAACAAAAACTTTTTTGAGTTCCTTGAGCTCGTCCCACACGGAAGTCATTAACAATATTTTACACCAAAAGCTCGCGCCCTGCGGCACGAGTACTTAAGATCGAGCTTTGAACCGTTCGTTCTACGTTCCTTCGTCAAACAAGAGCACTTGCGCTCCCGTGCTGTCGTAAACTCCCATGGAGGTAGTGGAAACGGGACGTATCGTAAAGGAACTGACGCCGCTTTTAAAACCGATATTTGCGGGGAAAAGATAATTACCTCCGCCGGTGTTGTCGCCGAACGTTCCCGAAGAAACATTTGCCGCTGATATCGTTTGTGTGCCGCCTCCAAAAGCCGTTGACTGGGTTGAACCATCAGGAAATTTGAAACCTCCCGAAGTGGATTCTATGGTCCCCGCTACGGTTAGTTTTGACGTTGGGTTGGCCACTCCCGTACCTATACCGATGTTTCCGCCACTAGGATTTAAAACAAGCGGAAAAACACCGTCATCAGAAACCCTCATTGCCTGTATCCAAGTCGCGTACGGAGAATTGCTTAGCGAACCGAAATAGGTATAGACATCGCTTCCGCCGATCCTTGCCGCCGCGTTAGCCGAACTCACTGTCGCTTGTCTTTCTCTTTCCACCGACAACTTGTTAAGCGGGCTACTGGTCCCTATTCCCACGTTTCCGTTTGATTTTATGTAAATCACGCCCGCCGGAGAATTTTGTTCGGCGGTTACCGATCCGCCTCCGGTGGTCGGATTAGCGGACGGGTTTGTCCAAGCAAAAGCCGGCGCCATCAGAAACACGACCGTTCCCACGATAGCAAAACCCAAAAGCGCGATTCTCTTCATTTCAACTAATTGTATCATTCTCGTTTATTAATTGGATGTGGATGGCTTTACTATAATGTATCCTTTCGCTTCGGAGTTCATTCCTCCGCATAACTCGCAATAATAAACGTATTGTCCTTCCTTCTCTGCTCTAAACTCAAGCGGTTTTGTCTCTCCCTCCCTCACTACCTGCTTTAGCCCGTAATCCGGCACGGTCATGTCATAATCATCGTCCACTGCCGTAAAATTAATGTGAACCGTATCGTTTTTGTCCACTATAACCGTCGGCCGGATAAATTTTCCGTTCTCCGCGCTGATATTGAATGTCCGAAGTTTCGCGCTGACTCCCTTTGCCGCTTCGGTCACGGAAACCGGAACGGAAACGGATTCGTTCTCGGGTATCTCCCCAATTTCCGGCACCGGTATGTTCCCGATATCGGAAAGAGAGGCGCCGTTTATGGACGTTTCCCCCTCCATCCCCTTTTGCCTCTGATTACCGACAAAATAGAGAACGCCGACCGCAATGAGAAAGACGAAAATAATTACTCCGCCTATTATAAGAACCTTCTTGTTGTTCATTTACAACAATTATACAAAATTGGCTCTATTCTCTTAAATCTTCCCCTCTTCTCGCTTTTGGCGTAACCCAAAACCCGAGTCGGAATTTCCCGCCGAGCATCATTCTTGTTTGAGAATCAAGTCCCGGGATTGAACTGAACACTATGAGATTTATCGGCAGAAGAACCCATTGCACGATAAATAAAAAATAATGATACCACTTGAACCATTCCGGTTTTGGCGGCAAGAGGATCATTGAAACTATTGCCGAAGTGATGGTGCCTATCACCGCTATGTTCATAAAATCGCTTGTAAGCTGCGGCAATCGATAAGAGAGAATCGTAGTGTTAAAGCTTTCACCCCCTAACAAGAGCGGCAGCCGGCCGAGTAAAAGGATAATTAGCGCGTTTGTCGCCCACCCCCAGTAAATATCCAGATGCTGATATACCCAATATATTTTCTGCCGGATAGATATTTTTTTGTTTCGGATGAAGCCTTCAAATATGTAAGGAATATTTTCGCAGCCCCACGCCCATCTTCTTTGTTGTTTGTAGACGTTTTTCATCGTCCGCCAAAAAGTCGGCGCCACGTTTGCATCCATTGAAACGGGATAGTTCAAAGGCACGGTTCGCCAGTCGCCGTTATAATGCAAAAAACACTGCCAAAAGATGAGAGAGTCTTCCGAGACGTGGTTCGTCATCCAAAAACCAATTTCCACAAGCGCTTTGAAAGGCATTGAATGGGACGAAAAAGTTATAAGTTTTTCCGGACGAACCTGGCTCATTATGTTCCAAAATGTGGTCGAAAAAGCCACTATCCGCGCGAATACCGGTGCCTCGTAAATATTATTCGTAAAAAAGACCACCGGCTGGTAACTGCTTCTGTCGGGGTATTCTGCCGTGAAATACGCGTGGGTCAGCCGACCAAAATAATCGGGATAGACTTGCGTATCCACGTCAAAAGTGGAAACAAGAATATTTTCATAAGGAATATTCTCTTTATCTATTATTTCCCTCTTAACTTCTCTTGCCGCCCAAGTTTCATTGGAGCCCTTGCCGGGTATCTCGTTCGGTAGTCCGCTTGGATGTATTGTCGTCAAAAGCCTGAAAAACTTCCCGTCGTATTCTTCTTTTATTCCATTTATTAACTCCTTTGTCTCCTCGCCCGCCCTTTCTTCTCCCGAGAGAACAACGATAAAACGGTCAAGAGGATAATTTGTTTTCAGAAGCGAATCGAAACTTTCTTTAACGACCGCTAACGATTCCTTATACATCGGAAATATCACGAGATGATACATGTCGTTCCATCTTTTCCCGTTTCGCTCTGGTAATTCTTTTATTTGTTCCAACCAATTGATCTTGCGAGTCTTTTTCATTTCCTTATACCCAAAGGTGAGATGCAGGGCAAAGTGGATCGTTCGGAGAAGGAAATAAATGTCAAAAAGTATGATAAAAATCGCCGTCTGCACGGGGAAAAGCCACGAAACAAAAAACATTGCGGTTATGGTTGCCCACGCAAGCGCTCCCGGCAATATCTCGAAAAATCTTTGCATTATGTGACGCAGCCCCACGGGGAGTCGAACCCCGGTTACCAGGATGAAAACCTGGTGTCCTAACCGCTAGACGATGGGGCCATTACAACCAATCTAACCTATCAAAAAATCCCTCATTCTGTCTAATTATGACCCGCCTCCTGATATTCTTTTATTGCTTTTCTAAGCGCCTGGACCGAAAGATCGGCGCAATGCATTTTAATGGGCGGAAGTGATCCCAAAGCACGTTCTACGTCTTTAAATTCAATTTTTTCCGCTTCTTCCAAAGTCTTTCCTTTTGCAAGCTCGGTTATCATTGACGATGTGGCGATTGCCGCAACGCACCCGAGTGTTTCAAATCCGATGTCTCGAATTATCCCGCCCGAAATCTTCAAATATATTTTCATCATGTCCCCGCAAACAGGATTGCCGACATTGCCGACTGCATGAGCATCCTTTAAGGCTCCCATGTTCCTGGGATTCTGAAAATGTTCCATTACCTCTTTTGAATACATGATTTGTATTTATTCCTCTTTTTCTTATTCCTTTATCTCCCCCGTTTTTCTGTTTTTCTCGCAACCGAGGTCCGCGGGTAATCCACCTCTGTCTAGAACATCGTCGCTATAAAACGTATTCGCCTCGGCCGATTTTTCCGGCTCTCCGATGCTTCCGCTTACATTCCTAAGTTTTTCAATAATTTCTGGCATTATGGATATTACATAATCCACGTCTTCTTTTGTTGTCCCTCGACCCAAAGAAAACCTTATGGAACTATGCGCGTCAAGATCACTCATTCCCATCGCTTTCAAAACATGCGAAGGAGAGAGAGATTTTGCCGCGCAAGCTGAACCGGTTGAAACCGAAACTCCGGCGTCGCTTAACATCACAAGTATAGCCTCCCCTTCCGCCCCTTCAAACTTCAAATTCGCGTTATTCGGCAATCTGTTCTCTCGCGAACCGTTCAAAGCCGATCGCGGCACGGCAATGAGCAACCCGTCAATCAGCTTGTCCCGAAGTTCCTTAATTTCTTCGTTTTTTGCAGCGTATTCCTCAATCCTCGCCACGGCGCTGCCAAAACCGACAATCCCAGGGACATTATGCGTTCCTGCTCTAAGCCCATACTCCTGTTCTCCGCCGTCCATGAATTTCGCAAGAGGCGTGCCTTTCTTGACATAAAGCGCGCCGATGCCTTTCGGCCCGTATATCTTGTGGGCAGAAATGGTAAGCAAGTCCACCCCGAGTCTTTCCACGTTACAATCCAAATAATTTGCCGCTTGGGCGGAATCTGAATGGAAATAAATCTTATTGCGACCCGTAGCGTTTAATTCTCCAAGCATCCTCCCGATTTCCTGAATTGGCTGTATCGCCCCCGTTTCGTTATTCGCATACATTACGGATACCAGCGCTGTTTCAGGCCGAACTAAGCTTTCTATATTCCTCACGCTTACCCGGCCGTCTTCCCCTACAGGCGCGAATGAAACTTCGGCAAGTCCGTCTCTCGCGACTCTCTTTGCCGATTCAAGCACGCAGTCGTGTTCTATTTCGCTTACAATTATGTGAGGCTTTCCTTTAAGCCTTTCCCATATTTTCCGAAACATCGCGATTCCTTTTATAGCAGTGTTATTTCCTTCGGTCGCCCCGCTCGTAAAAAGAATCTCCGAGGGATTGCATCCCAAAAACTCGGCTACTCGTTGCCTCGCTTTCACCACCCCCTCTTGCGCCTCTTCGCCAAAACGATGGACCGACGACGGATTACCAAAACTTGTGGAAAAATACGGCGCCATGTCCCTAAGGACATCAAAATCAACCGGCGTCGTCGCCGCATAATCCATATATACCCTTTTACTCGCCATTTTATCTAAATGTTATGCGTTTCCAGTGTCCCGTCAAGAAAATTGATTTCGGCTGCATTTAGGACGATTATTGCCTTATATGGGCTTAATTTTATCCATAGAAACAAGCTGTGATGAAACGGCTATGGCGCTTCTTGAAGCGCGCGGCGGATTACGAAACCCCCGTTTCCGAATTGTTAAAAGCGCGGTTTTGTCGCAAATTGACATTCACAAAGAGTTTGGAGGCGTAGTGCCAAATATTGCGAAAAGAGAACATGCAAAAGCTTTGCCTTTGATACTTAAAAAATTTGAACGTCTTTCCGAATTTAAGAAGGTGAATTTCATTGCCGTTACCGTAGGGCCCGGTTTAGAACCGGCTCTCTGGACAGGCATTGAGTTTGCCCGCGCTCTTGGTGAAAAAACCGGCAAGAGTATTTTCGCCGCAAATCACATAATGGGACATCTGTATAGTTTCCTATTGGAAAATCCCAAGAATTTCAAAAGTTTATTCCCAATGGTTTCTCTCGTAGTTTCCGGAGGACATACCATTCTTTTTCTGCTTAAAAGTCTGGATAGTGTTAAAAAAATCGGCGAAACGAGAGACGACGCCGCCGGCGAAGCTTTTGACAAAGGAGCGCGTCTTTTGGGCCTTCCCTACCCGGGAGGACCGGAGCTTGAGCGTATTGCATTAAAAGGTAATGCCGATTCCTTTGACTTCCCTCGTCCGATGCTCGGTCAAAAAAATTTTGACTTTAGTTTCGCGGGACTCAAAACTTCTCTTCTTTACAAACTAAAAGAGAGCAATAAAGCGAACTGGGCAGATATTAACAGAAAAGTTATCGCTGGTAAGTCTCGAAATTTAGCCGAAGGTTTCCAGGCCGACATTGCCGCAAGTTATGAGAAAGCGATTGTGGATTGCCTGGTTATCAAATCGTTTAAAGCTGTAGAAAAGTTCGGCGCGCGTTCGGTAACCATTTCGGGAGGCGTTTCGGCAAACAAATTATTACGCAAAGAATTCGCGCGCGCAGCTAAGATGCGATGCCTTCGTTTCCTTGCGTCCGACAAAAAATGGAGCGCTGATAATGCCGCGATGATTGCCGCTTCAAGTTACATTGAGAACCTGCAAGGCATTAAGCGAAAACTCGCGGCTGACGGTAACCTTGCGACCTAAAGACAAATAAAGCAAAATCAAACAAATGGAGACGCGGTTTGACCATAATGCAGCCGAAGGCAAGATTTATGAAAGCTGGGAAAAATCCGGCTTTTTCAATCCGGATAATCTTTCAGGTTTAGGCAAGCCTTTCACGATTATTATGCCTCCACCGAACGCGAACGGCTCTTTACATATCGGTCATGCTCTTTTTGTGACTCTTGAGGACATTATGACCCGTTACTACCGCATGCGCGGCCGAAAAGCTCTTTGGCTCCCGGGAGCCGATCATGCTGGTTTTGAAACTCAAGTTGTCTATAACAAAAAGCTGGAGAAAGAAGGTCGTTCTTTCTGGGAAATCCCGAAAAGCGATCTTTACAATGAAATAAAGAAATTTACCCTCGCTAACAAGCAATATATGGAGAGCCAGCTTCGACAGCTCGGCGCCAGTTGCGACTGGTCAAGAGAAAAATTCACTCTTGATGAAGACGTAAAAAGTGTTGTCTACGAAACCTTCAAACAACTTTACGAAGACGGTTTGATTTACCGCGCCAAACGTCCAGTCAATTGGTGCGTGAAACATCAGACAACTCTATCCGATTTGGAGATCAAGCACGAAGACCGCGCTGACAAGCTCTATTATATTAGATATCCTTTACAAAACAGCGATGGTTTTATTGAGGTGGCGACCGTTCGTCCAGAAACCATTCCAGCTGACGTGGCTATTGCCGTTCATCCCAAGTCCCGTTGGAAATTTTTTGTGGGAAAAAACGTTTTGAATCCCCTTACTAAAAAATCTATTCCCGTTATATCGGATGCTTCCGTTGATCCCGCGTTTGGAACGGGTGCTTTAAAAATCACTCCCTATCACGATTCCGCTGATTTTGTTATCTGGATGAATCATCAAAACGATATTCCCTCGGAGCCCATTTCCGTCATTGACCAATACGGGAAATTAACCGACGAGGCAGGGGCTGAACTCGCCGGATTAAAAGTAAAAGATGCCCGAGAAAAATCGCTTAAACTTCTAGGAGACAACCTCCTGAAAGAAGAAGATTATTCCCACCAAGTTGCCGTTTGTTACAAATGCGGAACGATTATTGAACCCCGCGTTATGATGCAATGGTTTGTAAAAATGACCGAGAAATCTAAAAAAGGTGGTTCGTCCCTGCGCGATCTCGCTTTAAAATCCGTAAAGTCAAAGCAAATTAAGATTGTTCCTTCGCGTTTCGGAAAAATACTTATACATTGGCTTACGAATCTCCGTGATTGGAATATTTCCCGCCAGATTGTTTGGGGAATAAGAATTCCCGTCTGGTACTGCGACAAAGGCGACATTGTCGTAAGTGATTCACGCCCTGAAAAATGCCCTCACTGCGGTTCAAAAAATTTAAAAGCCGAAGAAGATGTTTTTGATACATGGTTTTCATCGGGCCAATGGCCGTTTGCCACGCTTATGACAACCAAGACCGGCGACTTTAAAAGATTCTACCCAACAAACGTGATGGAAACCGGCTGGGATATTCTCCCTTTCTGGGTAATGCGAATGATTATGTTTGGGATTTACCGCACTGGCAAAATACCCTTTAAGACCGTTTATCTTCACGGCCTCGTTCGCGATAAGGATCGACAAAAAATGTCCAAGTCAAAAGGAAATGTCATAAATCCGCTTGAAGTTGCCGAAGTTTATGGAACGGACGCTCTCCGAATGTCGCTCATCGTGGGCAATGCCGCCGGAAATGACCCCGTAATCTCCGATGATAAAATCCGGGGATACCGCAACTTCACGACTAAAATTTGGAATGCCGCCCGTTTTGTTTTAATGGATTACGCAAAATCGGATGTTAAACCGAAATTTACCGTTCGCGACCGTAAAAATATTCACGATATGGAATCGGCTAAAGAGAAGGTGGCGCGTCTTATTGAAAGTTTTGACTTTAATCACGCGGCCGAAGTCGCTTATCATTACTTTTGGCACACCTTTGCCGACAAGGTGATTGAAGAAGCAAAGCCCCGTCTCAAATCCGCTGACGAGCGCGATGCTATCGCGGTAAGAGAAACGCTTGTCACTATTCTGTTTGGCTCGCTTAAAATGCTTCATCCCTTTATGCCTTTTGTAACTGAAGCAATTTATCAGGAACTTCCTAAAAAGGTTCGCTCTAAAGAATTTCTTATGATTGAAAATTGGCGATAACTGATTATCTTTTACCCGCTTCCATATTTCTAGGCTTTCTTTTAAGCGCGGTTTGGCTTGTATTCTTCTTGCTTGAAGACAAGAAAAATCCCGAACCAAAAACTGTCATTACAAAGGCTTTTGTCTTTGGAATCATTTCGGCGCTCGCCGCCGCCGGTCTGGAAAAACTTTTTTCCATTTATGCCCCCGCCTTAGGCATAGCCGAGTATTCTATTTTATCAATCGGCGTGAACGCCATTGTGGAAGAACTTATTAAGTTCCTCACCGTTTTCATCTTCATCAGCCGCAGCCGCTTCTTTGATGAGCCGATAGACAGAATGGTTTACATGATCACCGCCGCGCTCGGTTTTGCCGTTGCCGAGAATTTCTTCTTCTTAATGAACGCGAGAACGACTGAAGAGTTCATCGGCCTTTCTATTCTCCGTTTCATTGGCGCGACTCTTATGCACGCTCTTTCATCGGGTCTCTTAGGATATCTTTGGGCCAAAAAGAAACTTTTTTTGGGATTTATTGTCGCGTCCGTCATCCACGTAATTTTCAACCTTTTGGTGCTTGGTTTCGGTCCGGAATTTTATCCAACGATTTTTCTTGTCTTTATCGCCTTCATATTATTTTATGAATTTGATAGAATAAAGGCGTATTACTATGAAAAATGTGGAAAACAAATTCGCACTCCTCCCGGAGGAAAGTGAAGGTCAGCTTACAATAGATGTCTATCAAACGGATGACGACATCGTCGTTGAATCAACTGTCGCCGGTGTTGAACCAAACGATATAGATATTGATATTACGAGCGAGTCGGTTACCATCCGCGGCGAGAGAAGACGCGGAAGCGAAGTATCAGATGAAAATTATCTTTATCAGGAGTGTTATTGGGGAAAGTTCTCCAGATCCATTATTCTTCCGCAGGAAATAGACCCCGACAAAGCGAAGGCTGAATTCAAAAACGGCGTTTTGCGCATCCGCCTCCCAAAGATTGCGAAAGGTAAAACAAGGAAGCTGAAAGTCCGCGGAGAAGACTAGTCTTCTCCCTTCTTGCCCCCTCCCACCTTATTCAAAATATCGGACTTGAAGGTTCGGGTCAGTTTTTGTTCACTTGCGAATTTTTCTTCAGCAAGCGCAATGAGTTTTTGAACCAGCTCCATATTGGATACTCCAACTTTTTTCCAATTGTGATGATATAGACTGCCCGGTAAGGTATTTACTTCATTCACAAAGACTTTCTTGGTCTGTCCGTCAATCAAAAAATCTATTCGCGCGGTACCAGAACACCCAAGCGCCTTGTAAGTCTTCTTTCCAAATTCTTCCACTTCTCGCGCGATTTCCGGCGCGATTTTTGCGGGAATTTCACTGTAAGCGCTGTTCGCGCCGCCGCTTTTCTTTCCACCCGACAGATACTTTTCGCTAAAGTCAAAGAACTCCGTTTTGTTAAGAGGCCGCTCAATGGCAGCCAGCTGCAACTCATTGTTTCCCATAATTGGGAGCGTAACCTCAATTAGATTTTCTACGCTCTCTTCAACTAAAACCTTATCGTCATAGTGAAACGCCACTTCAATGGCATTTTCCAAGTCTTCTTCTCTTTTAACTTTTGCCATTCCGATTGATGAACCCAAATGCGGCGGTTTTACGAACAATGGCCAATTCAATTTTTTGATTCTTTCAATCCACGCGTCCTTATTGATTCCCCAATCGCGTTTGCTAAACCAAACATAAGGAACAATCGGGACATTTTCCGCCGCGATAATTTGTTTCGTAAAGACTTTATCCATCGCAACAGCCGAAGCAAATAAATCACAACCGACGAAAGGAACGTTCGCCATCCGAAGCAGCCCCATTAAGCTTCCGTCCTCGCCAAACGTGCCGTGCATAGCGGGGAAAACCATGTCAATTGACGCGATTTTCGGCATCAAACCCGGTCTGATGATTTTTAATCCTCCATCAAAAACCAGTCTTAATTTTTTGGCTCTTTTCAAATCTTCTTCAAAATCCGCTCTCTTGAAATAAGCCAAGTCATTCATCCCCTGCTCCGAATACCATGAGCCGTCTTTTGCGATGTAAACCGGAAAAACGTCATATCCCCTCATCGCAAGAAGCGACTGAATAATCGGGATGTGCGCCGTGATTATGGACACGTCATGCTCGGCGCTTTTTCCGCCAAATATAACCGCGATTGTTTTTTTATTATGCATATTGGTCTGGCCAGTCGTTTTGAAGCAAAACAATGTCTCCCTTCGCGGTCATTTGGGGTAAGACCGCAAAAGCGCTTAGAGCGTCGGAAAACCATATTATCTCGCCTTTATACCGATTTTCTTTTAGTCCTTCTTCAATATAAGGCGTTACGGAGTTTTTGATAAGGACAACTTTTTCAACACCGGCCGCTACAAGTTCTCTGCCAATCTCGCGATGAATTTCTCTAGTTCGTTCACCCATTTCCACCAGCCCGGGAGTCACGTAAAATCGCTTGCCGTTGGTTTTAATAGACGCCAAAAAACTGATAACCGCTCTTACTCCATCGGGACTTCCGTTGTAGCTATCATCAAGCGTTACGACTCCGTCTTCGCTTACGGTTGGCTCTAAACGATGCGAGAAGGGCTTGGTCTTTGAAATTCCTTCCTTAATTTGCGAGATGGTTAGCCCAATCTTGCGAGCGATGGCGATTGAAACTACGAGCGGTCCGATTTGATGAAGACCAAAAAGCGAAGATCGAAAATCTTGTTCCTTGCTGTCAATCATGAGTGTAAACGACGTCCCCGACAAATCGGTTTTGGCGTCTGTAACTTTAATGTCTGAGACACCGTTGCGGTCATAAATTACGTGACCCGCGCGCGCGTATTTTCGCGCAATTTCATTTTCACCGTTAACGTAAGTCGGTTTCCTCTCCAAGAAATCGGCAAGTTCAAAAATCGTCCGGGCCGTTCTGTCTAACGTTTTAAATTTCTCTAAATGTGCCTCGTTTACCCCCGTAATGACTCCCAAATCGGGCTGGGTAAGCTCGCACAATTTTCGCACGTCTTCTGGATAGTATTCGCCGAGTTCAAAAATCAATATCTCTTCATCTCCTCTTAAGTCTTTTATGAATTTAGCAATGCCAAGGGGTGTGTTGTGGTTATGAGGCGGAACGGCTACTTTCTTCCCTTCCGATAAAACAGTTTTAAGAATTTCCCGCATTGAGGTTTTTCCAAAACTCCCCGCAATAGCGACCCTATATCCTTTATGTTCGGATAATATCTTTTTAGCTTGATTAATAATCGCCCTCTCAATCGGCTTTTGGACAAAACGCCCAATAATAATTGCGAGCGCCAAGCCGTAAGCGAGAATATAAGGAGCAAGAACAATCAAAGCTAAGGCAAAAACATATCCATATATTGTCAAAGAGAAAACGGCAAAGAAAATGGCAAAGAGAACAATCGTATTCCCAAGAATCCACCCAAAAACCAGAAGTATTTTTGCTTTTAACGTCTTAACAAGCTTCTTTCTTTTCTCAACGTGGCGAAAGTCTGTTACTCGTTTCAACCACGAAAAATATTCGCCGATTTGATATTCGGTCGCTTGAAGCATGTAAACGAGCGAATGAATATAACGAGGATGATACCGAGATAAAAAACGTTTGATCATAAAAATTCGTTTATTGCTTCAATGACTTCGTTCGGTCTTTCTTTAAAAACAAAATGACCCGCTCCCGAAAAAATTTCCAGCTTAGAACCGCGAATGGCGCCGCTTAATCTATAAGCCTCGCTAAGGGGCGTTTCCGCATCTTTATCTCCCCATATTAAAAGAGTGGGAATGGATATCTTTTGGGCATCATAAAGAAGATTCTCATTAATCGCCTTAACAAACGTTTCTTTCATTTCTCCTGCATTTAGATAGTCCCTGCTTCCCACGGCTCGTCTCAAGCGGTTCTTCAAAAGAGACAACGGCCAAATAGTGAAAAAAATTCTGGTAATTTTCGCTATTGTCCCAAGCATCCGCGCTTTTAATGACTTTTTTGCCACTCCCGCTGAAGCGATAAGAATCATTTTTTTAGGATTCAGAACTCCGGAAGCCACTCCTTTGATGGCCACTCGCCCCCCGAATGAATGCGCGATGAGCGCTTCTGTTTCATTTATTCCGAGTCTCATGAGAAACTGACGAACGAATTCGGCGTAATCGGCGACTTTCCACGGTGTTTTCGGTTTTTCGCTTCCGCCAAATCCGGGCAGAGAAAGAGCCACGCATCTTCTATCTCTGAATTGCTCCATTAAATCTTTAAACGCTGAAGCATTCATCCCCCACCCGTGAAGAAACAAAAAAACCTTGCCTTCCCCGTAATCAAGGTAAACCGTATCTAAATCCTGAACGATAATATGCATTTCTTTCATTCTGGTGCCCGGAGTGGGACTCGGACCCACAAGAGTTGCCTCACACGATTTTAAGTCGTGCGCGTATACCGTTCCGCCATCCGGGCCTTGAGGTCTGGGCGAGAATTCCTGCCCGCCATAGCTTTGACGGGAAAAGGAAACTCGCGTTCCGCCTCTTGAGGCCTGGGCGAGAATCGAACTCGCGTATCGAGCTTTTGCAGAGCTCTGTCTTACCACTTGACTACCAGGCCGACCAGCGTTACGCCAAACTGATTCTAGCAATCACCGTGCCTATTTTCCACCAAGCGAGATACGCTCAATATTTGCCGCTTTTTCCGGTCCCGGGTCGTAATTAAAACGGATTCTAGGCAAAGATAGAATTTTTATTTTTTTAAAAAGAATCGTTTGAATTGCGGCTCTTCTGGCATTGAGCGCTTTGAGCGCTCCGTTTTTCTTTTCTAAGGGAATAACGGAGACAAACACGTTCGCGTAGCCCAAATCGTCTGAAACCTCCACCCGCGTGATAGAGACAAGCGTTCCCGCGGGAAACTCCACCTCTCTCTGAATCGCTTTCGCCGCTTCGTTCCGTATAAGACTATTTAATTGTTGCTTGCGAAAGTTCATCTCCTACTTTTATGGAAGCGACTGAATCTATTAATATGCCGCATTCATTCGGCGTTTCCACTTCTTTAACATCCCGCTTCCCCGACTGTAGGTTTATTATCTTCCCGTCGTCCACGAGCATGCCTTTCCTCCTTATTTCCACTTTTCGTCCAGTTTTTATCGTTCCTTCAAGCACTTTTCCCCCGATTACCTGTCTGTCGTCTTTTTTGCCGAATATGGCAAGCACTTCCATTCTTCCGGCAACTTCCGGTTCGGATATTTCTTCAATATATTCTTCTATTGATTTTACAAGCTCGTATATCACATCCGAAGAAAATACCTTTACGTCATTGTTCTTCGCGAACATTTCAACCGATCTACTGTTGAATTTCGTGCGGAATACGATGATTACGGCCTTTGTGGCAATCGCCAATTTAACATCCCCGTCCGTTATATCTCCCGCCGAAGACTCCACCAGTTTTATTTTTTCCGAGAGAATGTCTTTTAAGACCTCAAGCGAACCCATGACATCCGCCTTGAGAATCGCTGGAATCGTTCCTTCTTTCCTTGTCACTTGGCCTCCATTTTTTTTCGCTTCCAAAAGAACGAGAGACACTTCCGCCGCTTCAAATTCCTCTCCGGCCGAAGGAATGTCTTCAAATCCGACAACGAGCGCCGGAGCGGAGGGCCGCAGTTCCTTCGCTCCCTTACCCGCGAAATCTTCCAACATTTTTATTTTTCCCTGAGTAGTGGAAGTCACAATGTTTTGTCCCGCTTTTAGCGTTCCGTTTTTTAATATGAGCGAAGCCACAATCCCTCGGCGGTTGTCTTTTTTTGCTTCAATAACGAATCCCGAAGCGCGCGCTTCGGGGTCATAAGTCAAATCCGATACGTCCGCAAGAAGGAGAATTAAATCTAAAAGTTCCGATACTCCCTCGCCCGTTTTTGAAGAAACCCCTTGCCAGCTGACGCTCCCGCCGTATCCTTCCAAATAAACGCCGATATTCATCAAATCGTTCTGGACTTTTTGCACGTCGGCGCGCGGCGAATCAACTTTTGTTATGGCAACAACGTAAGGTGTTTTTGATTCCTCAAGTATTTTCACCGACTCCTGCGTCTGCGGCTTCGGGCCTTCGTCCGCCGCCACGACGAGAACCGCAATGTCCGCGATTGTCGCGCCGCGCGTCCTCATTGCTTTGAAGGCTTCGTGTCCGGGCGTGTCTATGAATGTTATTTTCTGCCCTTCGTGTTCTATCTCGTAAGCGCCGATGGATTGTGTAATTCCGCCCGCTTCTTTGCCGGCGACTCTAGTCTTTCTAATGTAGTCCAAGAGACTCGTCTTTCCATGGTCAACATGCCCCATTACTACGACTACCGGCGTTCGTTTATTCGTTTTTACTCGATCCTCCGCCATTACAGCCCTCATAAAGTAACAGAAAAATGGCGTTATAACAAGAAACAGGCAAGAAGCCAATAAAGGTCAATTAATATGATTGATGATAAGACAAAAAATAAGCTCCTCAAGGAACTCGAGAAAAACGGGAATGTGTTTTTGTCTTGCCTAAAAATAGGAATCAACAGATCAACATACTATCGATGGATAGAATCTGATAAAAAATTCCGGAAACTTGCGAATCAAGCCTTACGACACGGCAGAGAAAATAACTGCGATATAGCCGAACACGCTCTTATGCTTAGAGTGAAAGAGAAAGACATGACGGCAATTAAATATTTGTTGGACCACAATGATCAAAGGTATAAGTCGAAACCACCAAGCAATGTGGCTTTCTTCTACAAAAAAGACATGCCACCAGTAGTTAAGCAGAAGACAATGGAAGATATTTTGGATGATTATAAAGAAAATTATTACCAAAAAGTGCTGGAGTTGAAGAAAGACCTAACAATGTTTGGTGGAGAAATACCAAACAAACCAGACGGCACTCCCATAAAAGATGACGAATTACCGGGTTACGAAGGTTATATTAGAGATTGGCAGAAACAGAAAAAGAAGGAGAAGGCGGGCGCTGATGAAAAACCTATGCCGATGCCTTAGCTTAATAACAGATACTTGCGAAGTTATAGTTGTTCCTCTGTGTGTTTGTTTAAGGAAAAATATATGGAAAAATAATAAATACTATCTAACAGGATGGGGTTCAAATGCCCAATAATTAATTGGATACCATTCAACGCTTATCTCTAAATCTGCCAATTCAGTTTTTAGTTTTTCAATATTCTCTGTTACAAAAGCATTCGGTTTCCTGTCTAAAGATGAAAATATGATTTCATCAGGACGAATCATTCTGGCAACATCTTTCATTCGTTTAAAATCATCAGGTCCAAATAATCCAACTGACTGTTTTATCTCTCCAATGATAAATTTACCATCCTTAATACAGACCAAATCAAGCTCTCCATAAATTGTCATTTTTCTGCTCTCGCTTTCTTCTTTTTGCAAAAGTTCAAGGCTAGGCATAAACATTGCGGAAGATCGAGAATCGCCCATCAATTGCCCAAGAGTGATAAGAAGTGGGACGGTGCCGTGCAGAGATACAGCCGCCCGCATAAGACTATTTAGTCGATAAAACCATTTTGATTCAGCAGGCACGGCAAACTCGTATCCGCAACCACGACAAGTTATTTCTTGTCTTGCATCATCAATCCGATACCAAATTCGATACCCACATTTTGGACACCGAGGTTTAATTCCTAACTGCAGAATGTTCATTTCTACAAGATCTGAGAGCTTGTCCCTGAAATCATCCTTACTAAAATCAATGGTTTGCCCTGAAGGTTTTTCGTTGTATTTATCAGTCTCTTCTTTGGCAAGACTGCGCATGGTCTCATAATCGAGATCAATTTCTTCCTTACTATATTTTTTCGCAATGTTGAAAACATTATGAGCTAGCCACTCTTTCGCTCGATCGTTTTTGAAGTCCAATCCTGAGTCAATCTTTTTACTCAGTTTGCTTAAAAGTTCTTGTTGTACTCGATCGTCCTTTTCGGGATTGTGGTTGGCCATTCGTTCAAAAAGATTCCGCCAAAATCTCTCTTCAAAAAGTCGATGGGCATTAAGAAGATCTGGGAAGAGACCAAGAACGCCGGAAAGATACATTCCCTTATCTGAGCGTCGCAGATGATAAAAGGGGCGAGATAAAAACCTCTCTCTATCTCCACGGTCAATGCAGTCAAAACCCTCGCCACAAATTAAGGCGTGAAATACTGAGCTGTCTTCAGGTATCTTTACTACTAATGTTCCATCCTCTGGACCGACGATTATGTTAGTTCTGCGCCTCATCAACACGCTAAACATACCGTGCTCATTAATTCGCGCTGGCTTATTGAAAAATTGAAGGTCCCTCAACAAACTGTTTCGCTTGGGGAGTTGCCACCAATAATCCATCCCTATAATATTTTTGAAACGTTCAGGTCTGTACTGGATATATAGGTCGGTAAACCAATTCTCTCCACCCATAACCCCTTGTTCTAAGTCTGGCTCATCGAGAACAAGGTATTCTTCATTTGAGTATACACGATGAAAATCTAGTCCCTGCCTAAGAAAAAAATACGACCCTTGAGATTTATAATCGGGCATTGGGTGTGCCGTGAATCTTGTTACACATCTCGGATGCCAAATGGTCGCTTGAAAAGAATCTGCAACCGTCTGAACTTCAACCTGATCGAGGGTAAATGAGGTAAAGTGCGCTTGCCGATTATGATCGTTGGCAGAACTTTCTGTATAACGATTGATGAATTTACCCAATCCAGGATTAAGCGTTTTGCTCCTTGCAAGTTCGATAGGAAGCCACAAATTAGTTATGCCGGTACGCAACCACGCACTCATTTCTAGTGTCCTATTCCAAAAGCGAACCATCTCGCTTGTACTATCTCCTATAATAACTTCGAATCCCTCATTGTTATAAGCATGATGCGACTCCTTCATGGAATTCGGCAAGGCGCAGATTTGAGATGGAAATACTGCCCGAGTACGCCATTCCCCAAGATCTAAAAGAGCATCATTGAGAGTTTCTTCGCTGACCACTTTGTATCTTTTGATCTCGCATGTCTCGAGTGCTTTTTTAAGGTGATAAGACATTATCTGCCCCTGTTCAAGCAAACCAAAGTTACGATCAAGGAAACTCTTAATGATCTGTGGTGTCGTGTCATCAACTTCAAACAGAATTAAGTTATTCTTTTCATCGAAGTGTGGAAAACCAATTTTTGAGACATTTCTGCCTGTGGGCATTATCGTAATTGGATAATCATCAACTCGAATATATACCTGATCAGGTTGTAACTCCTCGACACGAAGAGGTGACAGAAAAACATGTATCTTTTTCCGCAATTCATCAGTGAGTGGAACTGTTGAGCAAATAATGTCAGGGTCGTATCCTCTCAAAAATTTCCACCAATCATCTGTGATTATTGCTCCATCCGTAAGGACAATAGGATTAAATCTTCCTCCCCATTTTTCCCGATTAAATTTAATAACCGCATCTATCCAAGCCATATTTGTAGACGGACCCAGAAGAAATGCGATTCGGAATGGTCGGTGATTTATATAAATTGAATATGGTGCAGTTTCCATTTATCAAAAATAATGTAGCTTATGCTGGTACTGGCGAATATTCCCGATACACTCTCACCGTCTCCTGATATATCGACTCTATCAGCCGTTCTGTCTGTATTTTTTCGACAAAACCTTTTTGAAGTAAGAGCAATCTTACGTTCTGGCGAATACGTGCCTTAATTGTTTCGTTATTTGTCCAGTCAATCGTCAAGTCACGACGAATACGCTTCGTTAAATCTTTAACAAATTCTTTTATATCAATACCCGCTTTATTAAGGTCGGGGTCGCCTGCTAGCGTATCGTAAAAGACGATTTCTTCTTCGGAAAGCCCAAGCTCCTTGATCTCTTCATCTAGTTTTTTTATTTCATCAGCAATCTCGAGTAGATGTTTAATAATTTCTGCTGAGCTAATAACATTATTTTCATACTTCTCAATGAGATCGCTGAGAAGTGTAAGCATTGTTTCGTATCGGGCTTTGTTAGTACGAGACCGGGCTTTAATTTCCTGATCTAACATTTTACGGACCGTATCAATAGCAAGATTCTGATACTTAACCTTTCGTATTTCCTCCGCAAACCGATCATCAAAGATTGAGATGCTCTTTTTCTCTTCGCCTTCTTTGGTAAAAAGATCGATCACACCTTCTGCTTGAACCGCATCTTGAATGAGGCTGCGAATGGCACTTTCTTTGGCTTCAGGGAAAATAATGTGCGGCACCATGGTCTGTTTGTTGATTGCCTCGCGGATTGATTGGAAGAACTGTACATCCGAAGCAATTTTCATTGCTTCTTCGGCTGGCATGACCAGCGCATGTAGTTTAGAAAGTTTTGAGACCGCACCCATATACGCCATCTTTCGGTCATCAGAAAGTCGACTATCTCTGGAAATAACTTCGTTCATTGCTGATTGGAAAAGCTGGACTAGTTCAATACCTTTCTTCTGTCTCCATCCGGTAAAATTTATATCTGAGAAATAAAGCGAAGTCTCTCGATAGAGCTTGTTCATTTCGCTAATAACCTCATCAAGTGGAATCATGGCTTCCTTCTGCACGTCAGAGTCGTATATAGCAAGAGCTTTTTTAAGGTTTTCGGCAACACCTATATAGTCCACAATTAAGCCGCCTGGCTTGTCTTTATAGACGCGGTTCACACGAGCAATAGCTTGCATGAGCCCATGGTTTTTAAGGGGTTTATCTAAATACATTGTATGTAGATTAGGCACATCGAATCCCGTGAGCCACATATCACATACAATCACCAAACGAAGTGGGTCGTTCGCTTTCTTAAATCGCTTCTCGAGTTTTTTAACATCATGCTCGGTTTGAACTTGTCCTGGAAAATCTTCCAGCTTAGAAATCACGACCGCACATTCCGGAGCGTCTGGAATATTCTTGATTGCCTGATACATCGCAACAGCGATAGGACGACTCATTGTAACCACCATTGCCTTGCCTTCAATCGGACGATTATTGAAATGAGTGATGATATCTTTAGATATTTGATCAATACGACTTGGCGCGCCGACCACTTCCTCAAGTACTGCCCATTCTTTTCGAGCTTTGGCTTTTTCATCGACTACAATTTCGCCCAAAATTTCATCGAGCTTACTATCAACAAATTTATCGGCAAGGTGGAGAGGTACAAGGCGTCCTTCGTAATAGATTGGTACCGTTGCCTTATCCTTTACTGCCTGACCAATCTTGTATGAGCTTACGATGTCACCAAAAACACGCATCGTGTCGTGATTGCGTTGAGATATTGGAGTCCCGGTCACGCCCAGAAAGCTCGCGTTCGGCAGAGCCTGTCGTACATTGCCAGCTAGCATACTATATTGTGTGCGGTGCGCTTCATCGGTAAGCACAATGATATTTTCACGCTCAGTAAGAACATTATTCGCGTCAGGATCTTCTTGGAATTTTTGAATTGTTGTAAAAATAAGCTCGCTTCCAAGATGGGAGAGTCTGTCTTTCAAATCCTTGATACTCGAGGCCCGCTTGGCGAGTGTGCTGTATCCGGTTCGACTAAATGTCTTGAAAAGCTGATCGTCCAAATCTTCACGGTCAGTAAGGAATACGTACGCAGGACTCTTGAGCTCGGGGATACGCTTAGTTTTATTCACATAAAAAACCATAGAGAGCGACTTTCCAGATCCTTGCGTATGCCAAAATACACCGATCTTTCGCTCCTGTTTACCCTCCACTGAACGTACAGTGCTATTAATAGTTTTATTGACTCCGTAGTACTGGTGATACAAGGCCATCTTTTTGGTGTATGTAACGGCATCACCATCACCGTCTGCCTCAAACACAGTGAAGTTTTGAATCATGTCTAGGAAGCGCGCCTTATTGAAAAGACCCTTCGCAAGCACCTCAAGTTCGCTTGCGCCCTTTGGCGCGTCACTCTCGGACTCAATACTTTTCCAAGTGCCGTATCGTTCCCACGATGAAGAAATTGTCCCATGTCGAGCCTCGGTAAGATCGCTCAAGCAAAGAATCTGGTTGTAGAAAAAGATTTTTGGAATCTCTTTCTTGTAATATTCCATATCACGGTATGCCTGACCGATGGTTGCTTCTTCGCGAACAGGGCTCTTGAGTTCAAGCACAGAAAGCGGAAGGCCGTTAACGAAAACAACGCCGTCGAGACGACAGACATTCTCAACACCTTGGACAGTAAACTGATTTACGATGAGAAAATCATTTGCCTCCACATTCACGAAATCAATCAGCTTCACGATCTCAGTCTTCTCCTCGCCGTCCTTACGCCATGTTTTCTTTACTCCTTCAGTAACGAGCGAGAACATTTCTTTATTGCCAAGCGTAAGATCGGCATTGTGATATCCAGCAACATCACTGACAACTTGCTCTACCTGCTCAGCAGGGAGTTGTGGGTTGAAGCGGCGGACAGCAGAAAATAGACGGTTTTTTAGAACTACACCACGAAAATCATCGCGTTCTGCATTAGGTTGGTTAGGAGCAATCGAGGGACCGTAGAGATGTTCATATCCCTGACCTTGAAGCCATTCGATGAGAGATTGCTCTGTTAAGTTGTTTTCGTTTAAGAGGTTCATGATTATTCTGTTTCAAGTGATCCTACAGGCTTATTTTTCTTTGCATCAGCAAGCGCTTTGAGTGCCTCAGACCGAGTGCGACGATTCTCGCGGTCAACATACCAATCATCAACAAGTTGCTCAATTAGACCGATTAACAGCTGCGCCTCTTCTGGCTCAACATCAACGATAATGTTGATATCTTTTTCCATATGAGCGCCAATATTTCCGACGCTGCGAACAGCATCGATGCTGGACCATGTATCCTGATCAACTTTTTCTTCGAGTGCATCAACCTCATCCTTCAAACGTGATTTTGAAATTTTCCAAAAATCTCGGATCATCCCCTGGAGACAGCGACGCGCAAGAGTAGCGGATGCTTTTGGACTCAAGTCGCGGATACGACATGCTTCATAGTAATCAGACTTAATTGGATCGGAAATATAATCTGGAAGAACTTTTGCTTCAGATTCTGGAAGCAATCTCCATGTTTGTAATACATCTCCTTTTTGCCAACTCCCCGCACACCATCTTGCTTTGGTTAGTTGAGAAACCAATACGAGTTTGTGACATTCCTCATTTGGACATGTAATTGCCGAAATGTTAAATCCAACATCTCCTAACGTTGGTTTTTGTACATTAATTTTATACCAGCAGGAATCTTTATTAGGATCTGTAATTGTTGTATATCTTCCGCAATATGGACAAGTATAGTTCATGGTAGTTATATAAGCTTTTTTAGTAATTGATCTCTCTGCAACTTTAAAAAAATGTTTTCTTCTAGTAATTTATCAATCAGATTAAACATCGCCGTTGTTGATCGCTGAAAGCCATCTAAGAGTTCTCTTTGGGGAAATACTGTTTCGACAGGACTTAAGCCATCTATTGTTATTTGTGGTTGTGCTGAACCTGATAATGCAGAAGAAATGTTACTATTTTTAAGCAAAAAATAAGTAGATATGAAATTAATATAATTAAAGTTATCACTAGGCAAGATTATAAATGAATTATTTGTGACAAAACCTTCTCCGTTCGTTCTCCAAATAGTTCCACTACCATTGCCTCTACATGTAATCAGAATTACTTTTTCATCAACATTTTTCTTTTCATAAAAACCTATTACCCCGCCAGCACCATAAACTGGAAAACTTCCCCTGATGCTAATTTGAGAAGTTGGCAAATTTCTACCATATTTAATATCAAAAATATCGCCAAGTTTTAATACCTCCCACCCTTCCGGAATTTCTCCCAGTTCACTATCAACAAACTTTGCTTTCTCATATCCGGGGAAGCGGAAGTTTATAAACCATTCATCAAAAATGGTCTGAGCCATCGTCTCAAGATTTTTAATAATTCCATTATTATTCTCAATCTTTGCGTCATACGCGCTCAAGATTGAGGAGATTTTATTTTGGGTTAGGAGATCTGGTGCCTCAAACTCAATTTCTTCGAAAGCAGACTTATTAATAATCGGCATTGTAGAACCAATCGCCAATGATTTAATAAGAGGCACAAGACTTAAAATTCTATAAAAAGCATAATCACGATCAAACCCTTCATTTTCAACAACGACAGTATTTATCTGCTGATTTGTTAACGCCTTGTCTTTATTCATGATTACTTTTCCAATAGTTCCAATACAAGTAACTAAAATAGAATTTGGAGGGACGATCATTCTCTCAAAACGATCTTCACCCACATCAGATAGTTTGCGGTTGTGATTTATATAAAATTTGTCATCGGTTTTAATGTCTGTCGGTGTGATGAAATCAACCCCACCTCCCCATTCATCTGGGCGATCTTTTGATGGCGTCTTTCCAGTAACAACCCGACCAAAATCCTTTATCGAATAAGTCTTCCTTTCCGCGGTATTTATTTGTTCCAGTAATTTGCTCATATAAAAATTATTTGCCTTGGTTTTTTCTATATTCCGCTTCTGCAAGCGAATCGACCCTTTTAACATTTACCGCCTCTCGCGTGTGATGAAAATACTCTACTGATTTAAATCTTTGCTCTTTTTTCTTGGCCTCATCGAAAAGTGGTCTTATGTGCTCTTTTTTAAGACGATATTCTCCCTTCATCCATTTGATTACTAGCTCGCTATCCATCCACACTTCGATATCATAACGAGTTATCGCAGTGGCCTGTTCTAACGCAAAAATTAAGCCATTAAACTCTGCTTCTGGAACCGTCATCTCTCCTAAATATAAGCTCATCTCATTTTCATTTCCTTTTTCATCGATAATTAAAATCCCGCAGGCAGCCTTTCCTCTCCCAGTGCGGCCTGGTAAATGAGCATCTTTAACGTGACAACAAGCATCACTATAAATTTTTGTTTTTGGCATATGCTTAAAATCCAAGCTCTTTAAGATTTGTTTCGATCTGTTTTTCCAACTCATGACCTTTTGAGAATGCTGATTTTAGATCGGCTGACAACTTAGTCATCTTTTCTTCAAACGACACACCATCATCTTCTGTGTCTGCAAGCCCAACATATCTGCCTGGAGTAAGTACGTAACCATTCTTTTTTATCTCCTCCGAAGTCGCTGATTTGCAGAATCCAGAGACATCTTCGTATTTCTCTGTGCCTGGTTCGCCACGCCAGGCTCGGACAGTATCGGCTATTTTTCTAATATGCTCTTCGTTAAAAACAACCTGTTTACGAGAAATTTGCTCAAATGTATCTCGAGCATCAATGAATAATGTTTCTCCTGATCGCTTACGGAAGCGGTCGCCAGCTTTGTTTTTAGATAAGAACCAGAGAGATACCGGGAGAGATACGTTATAGAAAAGCTTTGATGGGCAAGAAATAATTACATCCACGAGATCTGCTTCAATAAGCTTCTGTCTCATATCTCCTTCTTTGCCGGATACAGCAAGGGCTCCGTTAGGCATTACAAACCCGGCGTTTCCATTGGGAGCAAGGTGATGGGCAAAATGTTGTACCCACATGAAATTGGCGCTACCACTTGGCGGAGTTCCAAACGTGATGCGAGGATCGTTGTCTGCAAGTTTTGACGGCTCCCATTCTGCATTAAACGGAGGATTCGCGATTACGAAATCTGCCTGTAGATGAGGAAATTTGTCTTGGTAATAAGTGTTGCCAAGCTCGATCTTTCCGGACAGTCCACGAATTGCAAGATTCATCTTCGCGAGACGAAGAGTGGTTTGATTACTTTCCTGTCCGCTAATAGCAAGCTTGGACGGATCTTTCCCGTGGTTATAAAGATATTCACCCATAGAAACAAACATGCCCCCGCTTCCACATGCAGGATCAAGCACACGAGCATTCTCATAAGGTTCCAATATTTCTACCAAAAGCTTAACAATGGATCTTGGTGTAAAGAATTCGCCACCGCGCTTGCCTTCTGATGAGGCAAATTGACCGAGGAAGTATTCGTAAATACGGCCAAGAATATCTTTTTCACGATCAAAGTCATGATTGAAAGATATGCGTGAGAAGATATTTACTAATTCACCGAGAACTGCGTGGTCAAGGGTTGTGCGTGTATAAACTTTTGGAAGAACGCCCTCAAGTTCAGCTTGGTTATCCTCTTCAATAAGATCCATTGCTTTATCGAGTACTTGTCCGATGTCCGACTGCATCGTCTTTGTTTGAAGATATTCCCAGCGCGATTTTTCGGGAACATAAAATATCCCGACGCTTTTATAGAAGTCTTTTGTCTCGAGAATCTGCGCGCGGGCCTTTTCATCCTCTACATAAAAATCTTCGTTTTCAGAATCGCGCGTAAAAGACGAAAGTTCTTCTCGGCGTTTATAAAAAGCGTCAGAGATGTATTTCAAAAAGAGAAGACCAAGGACAATATTCTTATATTCGGAAACATCAATATTGCCACGGAGTTTGTCGGCTGCAGCCCAAAGCTCCTTTTCAAAGTCGAGGTCGCGATGTTGGCTCTTTTCGATCACATTCTTTGTAGTTTCTTTTTGTCCTTCGCGAATACGTTCTTGTAGATCGTCTGATAGAGCTGTCTTAGGAATAAGGTAGTTACGCCCAATTTTTTCAGCAGGCATTTTCTTCTCGGAAATCTGCTTGTTTATGGCAGCTCGAGTAACGCCAAGCATCTTGGCCATTTCCGCTACCGTTATGAATTGCGATTTATCGATTGACATATGTATACCCCTGATTATACCCATTTTGGGAAACTTAGCAAGTATACATAAGTAAACCGGGGATCTAGTTATCTACTTGGGACGCTCTGGACTCCTTCGGCAGTCGGCGTCATTCATTAGATATATGAAAATAACAGCCCCAAAGGGCTATGAGGTAGCCCAAATACAACCTCAGACAGCCAAAGTCAGATATTGCCTCTACGCTCGTAAATCAACGGAATCTGAGGAAAGACAAGTGCTTTCCATAGATTCCCAGATAAAAGAGATGCTTCAGCTCGCCGAAAGAGAGAATCTGGAAGTGGTGTGTATGAAGCGAGAAAGCCATTCAGCTAAAGAAACTGGTCAGCGACCAATATTTAACGAAGTTGTCGATGAGATAATAGAAGGCAAATATAACGGTATTCTAACTTGGGCGCCTGATCGTATCAGTAGAAATGCCGGAGATCTTGGAAAAATAGTGGATCTGATGGATTCAGGCGCTCTTTTGGAAATCCGAACATTCGGACAGAAGTTTAGTAATAACCCGAATGAAAAGTTTCTTCTGATGATTCTCGGGAGCCAAGCTAAACTAGAGAACGATAATAGAGGTGTAAATGTAAAAAGAGGACTTAGAACCAGATGCGAAATGGGACTATGGGCAGGACCAGCTCCGCTTGGATATTTGAATCAGAATAGAATGGATAAAAAGTGCCAAGTAATAATTGATCCGCTTAGATCCCCGACAATTAAGAAGATGTTTGAAAAGGTAGCCTATGAACAATGCTCGGGTAGAAAGTTATATAACTGGCTTAAGTTTGAACTTAACTTCTATACGAGAGGCAACAAACCATTAACGCTTAGTGGCATATACCGCATATTAGACAATCCGTTTTACTATGGAATATTTGAACGTCCAAAAGGTAGCGGTAATTGGTACCAAGGAAAACACGAACCGATTATCACTCAAGAGTTATTCGAGAAAGCTCAAGCGCAATTAAAACGAGACCACATACAACGAGAGAATAAAGAATTCGCGTTCACCAAGCTCTTTACTTGCGGATATTGCGGTAGTGGAATATCCGCCGAGGAGAAATGGAAACAGCTTAAAGACGGCACGCACGCAAAGTACATATATTATTCATGTAGCAGGGCAAGGGATAGAAACTGCAAGAATATGTATATCAGAGAAGAGGATCTTATAACGGAGCTTCTAAAGATATTGGATAAGGTAGATATCAATGAGCTTGGCATGAGACAAAAACTTGAAGATGAGATCGCGAGATTTAATATATTTCAAAGATCAGTATTAGGAAGTACTGATAAGGTGAAAAACCGAGAAGATATGGATATACGAAATTATGCCAAATATATTTTGAAAGAGGGGGCGGCTTCAGAAAAAAGGGAGCTACTTGGGAATCTAAGATCAAGAATAATTTATAAGGATAAAACACTAACTCTATTGGCTGGGTAAAAAAACAGCGACCGAAAAAGTCGTTGTTTTTTTACCCACGTGTTAGACGATGTTATATTTTTTTATAATTCTTTCCCAATTATCTAGTGTGTTTTTAACTAAGTCGTCTAAACTACATAAAATATTGCCTTGGGAGTCAGTTATATCAGCCGTTATAGATGTCATAGCGTTTTGGATAGATGCGCCATCGCTTCTCTCAACTCGGAAATTATCTGGTTTATTTGATGGCCCAAGATAGCGACTTATGTTCTTAATGAGAGGATCTTTCTTAGAACGTCGTACCATGGTTAATGGATAACCATGTTTTTCTTGATTCGCTAAATCAATAACTATTTGTAGATCTGTTGAATTATCTATTTCAGATTCAATAACTTGCGGATCATCGCCCCTATCTTTAAGTTTTCGTTTTAGACAATCTTTTACGTTAGCTAAATTCGAAATAATATTATTTATTTGATTTAAAACTTCTGGCTCATCGTCTGGCTTATAAAATGAGATAGTCAATTTGAACTTATTTCCTTTTTTATCTATTTCTGTATGCATTGTATCTAAAGCATCAGCACCATATGAGTATTGCTGATCTATGGATGCATATATTGCCTTAAGCCTAGATTGAATATCGTTATAATTCATAAAATATAAATTAAGTGGGTCTTAGCTATATCATAGGCACATAGGTTGACTCCGATAATAAATTGTCTTGGCGGAGAGGGAGGGATTCGAACCCTCGAAGCCCTTGCGAGCTTAACACGTTAGCACCGTGTCCCATTCGACCACTCTGGCACCTCTCCGAACATTAGAAATCTACAATTAAAATATGCGATTTACAACTAGCAAAGGATATTTGCTAGAATAAATTATAAATAAAAAATAAATAAAGAAATGAAAGGATATGTTACAAACATTGAAAAAGATACCCTTGAGAACGAGAACTTCAGAAAAGTTCTCTACACCGCGCTTCACAGCCAACTGGTACTTATGACACTGGAGCCAAAAGAAGAAATCGGCGCAGAAACTCACAATGACCGTGATCAATTTTTCCGCATTGAATCTGGACGCGGATTGGCTGTTCTAGACAATGTTGAACATCCCATAGAAGATGGTTCGGCCGTTGTAATTCCTGCGGGTACTCTTCATAACATAATCAACACCTCCGAAACCGAAAAACTTAAAGTTTATACCATCTATTCCCCCGCCGAACATAAAGACGGGACGATTCATAAAACTAAGGCAGATGCCTTAGCAAACGAAGAGCATTTCGACGGAAAGACAACCGAGTAGCTTCGCTTGACAAGATGCCGGATTAGAGTTAATCCGAAGCTAGTTCTTTAGAAAGGAGGTTACCTTGATGTCCGACCCTAGAAAGGCTCTTTTCTCCGAAGAAGCAGTCACTACGAGAGAAATGCTCCCCGAAGAGAAGGATGAATTCACTGCGAATTGGTTCCGCTCGCTTTGGAATTCAAAAATCAGCCTTCTCACGCTCGGCATAAGTGCGATTGCGATGTCTCTGTTGGGACACTGGCTTTTCATCGCGCTTATAAAGTTTGCTGAAGTCTCTTATTTAACGGTCTCTTCAGAACTTTTGGCCGGCGAACTCGTTGCCGCAAAAATCGGCGTAGGGACGGGTGGTCTAATGTTACTTAAAGGAATCTCTAACTTAAGAAAAAAACATTCGGATAAAAACGGATGATAAAAATAAAGACCCCTTGCGGGGTCTTTTTATTCTCCTCGCGCAAGAGAAGTCACCTCATCTAACATTTTTTCCACCCTTTCATCAAACGCTTTATCCTTTATTCCATCTTCATTAAATAATTCTCTTGCCAAACCAAAAAAGACCGACTCTCTCGCAATAATCATCCGGAATTCCGTAAGAACTGGTTTTAATTGTTCCACCGCTCTTATCCCTCCAAAGGGGCTCGCTGAAACCCCGCATATTCCCACGGGTTTGTGAAAATATTCCTCATAAGCGGTATCCAAAAGTATTTTCAAATCCCCCGGATAACCATGATTATATTCCGGCGTAACTATGATAATCGCGTCAGCTTCCTTTATTTTTTGCCTGTATTTATCCCCTCTCGACGATTCATTGTCGGTAAAGAGGAATTTGTAATCGCGCGGGTCAATAATTTCAGTTGTATATCCTGCTGTAATGACAAAAGTTTTTATATACTCCGCCGCTTTTTCCGAAACTCTTCCCTCCCGTCCGGTTCCCAATATTATTGGAATGTTCATAGCCTAATTATAGCAACGCTGGTTATTGACTGCCCTGAATCATATTGTTATTATCCAAAAACTTCACTGAAAGGAGAAGGTTCTTTGAAAGGACAAAAGATGGAAAAGAGAGTCACTGTCATTCTCGTTACCGGATGCAGGTTGTTTATGTTCGCGGATGCGTTATGCGACATGAGCGGCCTTTTCCTTGACCGAGCATGGAGACCGAAAGGCGCTTCCTTCAACAGACTGGTCTTCCGCCGTAGAGGTAAATACACCTGCACAATGGATGTCTGGTCTACCAACGTCAAAGATTTGAACAAGCTTCCTCACATCATGAAAGATAACTATGAGAAGCTTGAGGAGGAAGTTCCTGAAGTTTTCGCTATTGTAACGCACGAATATTCCAAGAAGTCCCTTCTACGAAGATGCAAACGCCTTAAAATCGAGGGCTTCGCCGTTAAAGACGATATCTCTATCGCCACGGGAAAACTCGTAGACATCCGTCTCGGCGACATGAGCACTCGACTCTTCTTTCTCGGAGATAAAGCGCTCCCCGATGTCAAAGGTTTCCTCTGGAGCCTCGACGGCCATTTGCAGAAAAAATCTGCATAGCCTACCTTCCTCACCCGCCTTTTTAAAAGGCGGGTTTTTATTAAAGAGACCTGCAATGGTTGATAGGTATTTTATGTTATCAAAAATTCCCAGATGAATTCTGGTTATTCATCTGGGAATAATGGTAGGCTTCTCCTGTGCAAGATAATCCGAAAGATTGCCTAATTCACCGCAAGGTTTAACAATCTCCAATTTCTCTTTGGCGGTAATTCAATTATGGAATTACACAAATTCATTTCCAAAAAATACAAATAAAAAGGGCCGACATGCGTGTCGCACATCGGCCCCAGACCACTTTCACCGATCTTTGAAATTACGCCGTCTCGAGTTGGACGACATCACCCACGATGCGGAGACAGTAGTCGGCCTTGAGCGGGAGCGAAGTGTCGCCTACGCGCTTGCCGTTCCCGTCCTTCTGCCACACCGTTACCGGCTCTCCATCAGGATAGAAAAGCGGCTGCCGCACCTCGAGATTGACGCTCAAGGTGCGTTGGTCGGGAATTTCCTCGCCGTTCTTGTAGAACGGGTTGGAAAACGCCCTGACTCGCCACATCGCACCCTCGCAGATGTGCCGGAGTTCAGTGAGAACGACATCCCGTACCATCTTGAACTCGCCGGAGAGCTCTATAAACTCACGGCGAGCGAACAGGAAGCGCACCATATGGTACGTTCTCTTGTTACGGGAGTCCTTGTCATCGATGCGCTCCTTGTAGAAAGCATCGACCATCTCGTACCCCGCCGTTTCAAGCCCTTTGAGAAACTCCACGAGGGAGCATCTCTCGGTCGGCTCGATAACCATGACGCCACTCGTCGAGCGACCCTTGCGAGCCACGTGCTCCTCGAAGGTTTCCCGATTCTGACGCTTCACCGTTACCGGTATCACGTTGGGGTTCGAGAAGCTGAACTGCAGTACGACCAGAGGGACAGCACCCAATGCAACCATGACGGGCCTCCTTTTAGTGTTTGAATTTTGGAGCTATTTCGCGCAGTTTTACCAGCAAGTTATCCTGAATTACGAGCAAAATTGCGTGAAATAGCGCATGGAAAAGAACTGTATTTTGCTGCCACCAATATAACAGATTAAATCTAATTTGTCAAGCCCGATAGCTCGTGGCGGGGCAGTCATTTTCGACAAAATTAATTCTGGTGCCCCCGAAGGGAATCGAACCCCTATTTCAAGATCCGCAATCTTGCGTCCTATCCGTTGAACGACGAGGGCAATATGTTACGTTTCCGTAACCTTATTTTTACATTACTCCTTTTTAAATAGCACTTCTTGTCTCGGCTCGTTCACCGAGACAGGTCCGTGGATACATGAAAACCCATTTCACATTTTCATCAAATCAATATGGAGTGTAGCTCAAAATAAGGGAATATTTCAACGAAACGCCCTCTACGTAAAAAACATTATGAGCGAGAGACGGGACGCTTCGCTATCTCACTCTTTAGAAACCCACGGTTTTCCAACGACCTTCGGTCTACCTTCCTCCACGGGAAAACAAATGTTTTCCCGACCCCCTTTCCTCGCAATTGACCCATCTCCTGTCCAATTTGAAAAGCGGCCAAATGGCCGCCATTCAAATTGAGCGAGAGACGGGAATCGAACCCGCGTATCCTGCTTGGAAGGCAGGCGCACTAGCCACTGTGCTACTCTCGCTTTAAAGTCAATCTAATAAAGCCCTGCCTTATTGTCCAGAAGTTGGCAAAGGCGGAGGGCCGTCCGGCCCTTCAATATGCGGCGGCCCCATCGGATTTTTAAACAAAGACTTGATGTATGTCTCTTCGCTTCCGTTCTCCAAGACCAGATATGCGACAATTCCTCCTAATAAAAAGCAAACCAGTGCTGTCCCGATGAGCAAAACCGTCTTTTTTATCCCCATTCTTGCCATATCTGCCCCATAATTATATAACAATCTGCTCCCGTTTTGATAAGATTAAACCGTGAGTGTCTTATTGATAAAATCCCTTATTAAACCCCTCTGTAACCCAGAGAGGCTCTTTTCCGTTTACTATGTTAGAGGATGAGCGCAAATTAATATTGGAAGCTAAAGGTGGGGAGGCTGAAGCTTTTGGACGGCTTTACGACTATTACCTTCCAGCGATATACCGCTTCATCCTTCTTAAAGTCGGCCAACGTGAGGAGGCTGAAGACCTTACCCACCAAGTTTTTTTGAAAGCATGGCAAAACATCTCGGGATTCACCGAAAGAGGCTTTCCTCTTTCAAGCTGGCTCTACCGAATTGCGAGAAATCTGATTGCCGACCGTTATAGAAAGACTCGCCCTTTTATAGGTATCAGTGAAGAGTTTGTTTCGGAGCAGCTCATCTTTCGTCCGGATACGACCAAACTGGACGACAAGAAAGACATCGCCCGAATAATGGACTCTCTACGCGAGCTAAAAGACGTTGAGCGAGACGTGGTTATAATGCGCTTCGTTGAAGATTTATCCGTCAAAGAAGTCGCTGAAGCCATAAATAAGTCCGAAGGAGCGGTTAAACTCATCCAGCATCGGGCTTTAAAAAGGATAAAAGAAATATTAGACGCAAAATAAAATGGATCGCCTGACGGAAAAATTAAGACTGTTGCAGAATGTCGTTCCCAACGATGATTTTGCGTTTTCTACCAAATTTTCCATTCTGGCCTCCGCGCAATTGAGTCCTCGCGTTAAGTTTACTTTTACCGCTTCGCGATTTTGGGTTAGTTCCGCCGTTATGGTGGCTGTATTGCTTGTCACGATTTTAATTGGCAACATAAAAGCTCCTAGTGTCACGAAGTCTGTTTCGGAGATCGCCGCAATTGACTCGGTTGCCGCTTCATTTGAAGATGATATAGATATCACGCTCAAAGAAATCCGTTCTTATAGCGATTCGGCGGCTAAAACTTCCGTTGCTCTTTATGAAGCGTCATCAAGCGAGCCGTATCATATCAACCCTTCTCTCATTAAAAAGGAGTTTGACACGTTAAACGTTACCCTTCCCGACCCGGAAGAGGCTAATAAGCTCCTTGAAGAAGCTATTTTCTAAAATAAACATAATGAATATATCGCAAAATAAAATTAAGTTCCCCTCCGTCTTCGCCGCCATAATGATTCTCGCCATTCCGAGTGTCTCATACGCCTCAGATCTCTCTTCCGCTACGGAAAATTTAAACACAAGCACAAATCAGCTTATTGAAGCCAAAGATGGCGCCGATATAAACGTTTTATCCGCGGAGGAGGAACTGTCCTATCGCAGAAAAGTTGTATCAGATGCCCTCACTCTTTCCTATAAAGAAATTGAATCTGCGCGTGAAAAGCTTGATGCAACAAGTCTTGATGAAAAAAGCGATTCGGGGAAAATTCGTTCTGCCATCCTTCTGTGGCTTGAAGAAGAAGAAAAATATTTTAAGGGGGCAGAAGACGAATTGACTTCTGAAAGTCTGGACCTTGAAGGTATTAAAGATCTGGCAAGAGACATTAAGGCTCACCGCGACGATAATTACAATAAGAAACTTGCGGACGCCCTAGATTTTATTTTTGCGCTTGAAGCATCAAGACTTACGGATACTGCGACCGATAGATGGAATAAGATTGATACCGACCTTAAAAAATTGGAGAAAGCCGGACTTATCAAAAAAGATTTATTTAGCGCCGATATGACAGAAGCGAAGAAAATGATTGACGGCGCGAGAGCCCTTATAGAAAAAGCTCTGTCCTCTTCGGTAAAGATCTATCTTCCCGCTCCCGAAGAAGAGAATCAGGAAGTCACGGAAAATAATAATGAAATCGTGATTGAAGAAGAAGAAATCCCTTCCGCCCGAGATCTTTTCGAAGCGGCAATTGTTAATCTTAAATCGGCTTATGGTGAATTTGTTAAAATAAGCACTGCCGTTAAAAAACTGCTTAGACTTCCTTAATCAGAAATTAAACAAAAACCGCTCTGTTTCTAATGGGCGGTTTTTGTTTAACGTATTTCTCTAAATCTATTGAACAGCCTCCTTCAGAAGTTTTCCTGCCCTAAATTTGGGTTTAACGGAAGCGGCTATCTGGATTTTTTCTCCAGTCTTTGGGTTGACTCCCATTCTTGCCGCTCTTCTTGCGACTCTGAATGTCCCAAAACCGGTTATGGCGACGTCCTCGCCGCGACTCATGGCTTTTACTATGCCGTCAAAAACCGCTTGAACGGCCTGATCGGCCTGTTTCTTCGTTTCAATCTGCGCGGCATTCATTACCGCTTCAACAAGATCCTGCTTTTTCATAATGTTCTTGATTCTGGTTGGTCGACCTTTAAACCTAAGAAAATGATACCAAATAGGTTTATTTTCCACAATAAACCCTATCTTGCGTATTCAACCGCTCTCACCTCCCTGATAATTGTCACTTTTATGCCTCCCGGGTATTTCATTTCCGATTCTATCTTGGAAGCGATGTTTTTAGCGAGCTGTAATGCCCCGAAATCGTCGATTTTCTCGGGTGTTACGAACACTCTAAGCTCCCGGCCAGCAGAAACCGCATAAGAGCTCTTAACTCCATCAAACGAGGAGGCCACTTTTTCTAAATCCTCCAGTCTCTTAACGTATTGCTCAAGCGTCCCCCGTCTTGCCCCCGGCCTCGCCGCTGAAATAATATCGGCCGTCGTGACTATAAAAGCTTCCGGACTCGCGAACGGATAATCGTCGTGATGGGATTGCATTGCCTCAATCACTTTTTGGTCAACGTCATATTTCTTAAGGATTTTTATTCCCAGATCAACGTGATTTCCGGCTACCTCGTAGTCAATCGCCTTGCCTATATCGTGCAAGAGCGCTCCCTTTTTGGCTATTTCGGCATTAACGCCAAGTTCCTCGGCCATCATGCCGGCGATAAACGCCACCTCTATTGAGTGAGTAAGCGCGTTTTGTCCGTAACTCGTCCTAAAATGCAGCCTGCCCAAAAGATGGACGATTTCCTTCGGGAGATTTAGTATTCCTACTTCATACACCGCTTCTTCCCCAATTTCTTGAGTTCTTTTATCAATTTCAAGCCGAGCTTCTTCGGCCTTCTCTTCAATCTTCGCCGGTTGGATTCTCCCATCCTGGATGAGCTTCTCAAGTGTCAACCTTGCCACTTCCCTTCTCACGGGGTCAAAAGACGAAATGAGAATCGTGTCCGGCGTTTCGTCAATCACAAACTCTACACCCGTTATCCTTTCAAGCGTTCTTATATTCCGACCCTCTCGTCCGATTATTTTACCTTTAAGGTCTTCGCTCGGAAGAGTAAACGGCGTAGTGGTAATGTCTGATATGTGCGTCCGAGAATATCTCTGGAGGGCGGTTGTAATAATATCCAGGCCTTTTTTCTCTATCTCCTCTTTCTTCTCTCGCTCCATTGTTTTAAGTATGTCTACGAGCTCCTCTTTATGATCTTCTTCCATTTGAGCCAATAGTCTCTTTTTTGCTTCTTCGGGCGTTAATTTGCTTATTTTGGAAAGCTCTTGAGATACCGATTGTTTCGTATTTTTAATTTCCTCCGATTCGCGCGCCAAATCTTCCGAAAGACTTTTGAGCTCATCTGATTTCTGTCTTAAGCCGGCTTCGTCTTTATCCAAAAGATCTTCTTTTTTTAAGAGTCTTTCTTCCGTGCGTTCAATTGCTGTTTTTCTCTCTTTTTCTTCTCTCTTTGCCTCATCCAAAATAGACTCGGCTTTTCTTTCCGCCTTGCTGATTTCTTCCTTTACTTTTAGCTCCGCTTCTTCGAACTTACGCTTTATCTGCTGCTCTATAGAATTCGCTGATCTGGCCGCCGCTCGCTGCCTTAATAGATAACCCAGAAACCCGCCAAGCAGGAGTCCTCCTGCAGCGAGTGCAATTTGATAAATCATAGGATAAAATTGAAATGTTGGTTTTTATGACCTTCACTCCGTAAATACTAATACACGTTATATGCCCGACACAAATGTTAAGAAATTGGCTCTCGTTATCCTTGATGGCTGGGGAATTGGCCAAAAAAACAACACAAACCCTTTATATACCGCGAATCTTCCCAATTTAGCCCAAATTAAATCATTTTTCCCCTGTCTTAGCCTCCAAGCCGGGGGACTGGCCGTCGGTCTTCCATGGAACGAAGAAGGAAACAGCGAGATAGGACACCTGACAATTAGCGCTGGCCGGATTGTTTACCAAAGCGTCGCTCAAATTGACACACTTATAAACAATGGCTCTTTTTTAAAAAATCCCGCGCTCCTAAAAGCCTTTGAAGTCGCAAGGCAACGCGGATCCTCCGTATGCTTTTCAGGGCTTTTGGGAACCGGCATAACCCACTCTTCCTTGAAGCATCTGCTCACACTTATCGGCATGGCTGAAAGGTTCGGTATAAACTACAAGCTTCACCTTTTCACCGATGGTCGAGATGGTCCGCCAAAAGAAGGACTTAAATTGCTCGCCGAGTTACCTGAAGAAAAAATTGGCAGCATTTCCGGCCGGTTTTATGCAATGGATAGAGACGGCCATTTGGATAGGACATCACTCGCCTTTAAAGCCATGACTTCCGAAGATGGCATTTCCGATTCGCCTTCCGACTATTTTAGAAAAGTGTATTCCTCCGGCACCACTGATGAATTTATTCGCCCCGCATCCTTTGGTAAAAATCTTTCTATAAACGCCTCCGACTCAATTATTTTCTTCAATTTTCGGAAAGACCGAATGAAGCAAATTTCCGCAATGTTTCGCAAATCCTTTCCCGAAACCGAAATGGTTTCATTCGCCGAATATGAACCTATGAATGGCATTCCGGCTGCCTTTAATTTGGAAACTATCGTGAATCCTTTGCCGAAAATCCTTGCTGATGCAGGATTAGTGCAACTTCGCGTGGCGGAAAGCGAGAAAAAAGCCCATGTTACCTACTTCTTTAATGGCGAGGAGGAAGAGCCGTTCCCAAATGAATTCCGAGTAATAATTCCCTCGAGAAAAGTCGCTCATCACGACCAGTTTCCCGAAATGATGGCCGATGAAATAACAACCCGCGTTACTGCCGCAATTGAGGAAAGATCATACGGCTTCATTCTCGTAAATTACGCCAACCCCGATATCATCGCTCACACGGGTAATTTTGATGCCACCGTCAAAGCCGCCGAAATAGTGGACAGGGAAATAGGTTTAATAGCAGACGCGTGCCTTCGAACGGGAACCATTCTTGTTATAACGTCCGATCATGGCAATGCCGAACAGCTGATCAATTCTCAAACCGGTGAAAGAGACACGAAGCACAACGCAAATCCCGTCCCGCTCATTGTCCTAGACGCTCCATTTAAAAGAACTAGAGGGGCCGAAGAAATAGGGGAAAACGAAAATGCGATTGTGGGGTCTCTCTGCGACATCGCCCCGACAATCCTGAAATTAATGAGCATCAGAAAACCGGCGGAAATGACCGGCCAAGATTTAACTTCGTATCTCAAATGAACTTCATCGGAAAAAGCATAATCATCGCTCTTGTGAATATGGGAGGCATTTACCTTGCAGAGAGATTTATCCCAGGGTTCAGCGCGCCGACCGGTATCTATTCTCTTGCCGTTATTGCTCTTATTTTTACGGGCCTGAATCTTGTCATCAAACCGTTGCTAAAACTCGCTCTTAAGCCAATAGCGTGGCTCACCTTCGGCCTTTCTTCCCTTGCCATAAATATGGGTCTTCTATTCGTCCTTGATTATTTGAGGGAGGACGTTATTATTAACGGACTGGTTCCCCTAATTCTTGGAACCCTTCTTATTAGTTTTGTTAATCTGATATGCGAGCGATTGATATTGCCCAAATCGTAATACCGGTGATAGTTATAGCCCTAGTGCTCATCCAAGACCGTTCGTCGGGAATTGGCGGCATATTTGGCGGAGGAGGAGAATCTTTTTATCAAAAAAGGCGGGGTTTGGAGAATGTCGTCCTTTTGGCTACCGCTTTTTTCATCGTCCTCTTCGTAATCCTTTCTATTCTGAAACTTGTTCTATAGGTTTCTAAAACTTTTGAAAGCGCTGACCCGAAAAGAGATTGTTATAATAATCGCCATCTTCGCGGTGCTTGTTGTTTCTGCCATTCTCTACATCGGTTACGTTATTAGCGTAAAGACTATTCCCGTCGCCGCCTATGGCGGAACATGGCACGAGGGAGTGGTAGGCCAACCGATGTTTATAAACCCCGTCATTTCAAGTAATGAAACTGATCACGATATTTCAAAACTCGTTTTTGATGATTTGGAAGGACTTAGTGAAAGCATCAAACCCGACCCACTGCTCAAAGAATGGACCATACGTTTAAAGGAGGGTCTTAAGTGGAGCGACGGCGCGAAAATAACGAGCGACGACGTAATATTCACGTTTGACACTATAACCAATCCCGAATCTCGCTCTCCGTTTTCCGCAAGTTTTGACGGAGCGAGAGTGGAACGAGTAAGCGAGTTGGAAATTAAATTCATTCTCCCTTCTTCGTACGTGTTTTTTGAAAAAACCCTCAAAGGATTGAATGTTATACCGAAGCATATATTCGGAGGCATTCCTCCGGCGAATTTCGGCCTTTCCTCCTATGCTCGCGAACCGATAGGGTCGGGACCTTATAAATTTAACTCATACAAAAAAGAGAAAGACGGATTTATCAGCGAGTATGTTCTTGTTTCAAACAAGAACTATCACGGTAAAGCCCCTTATATCAAAGAATTCACGTTCAATTTTTACACCGACGAAACCCGTTTGATTAAAGCTTTCAATAACGGCGATATTGACGGCTTCCCTGTTTCCGATCCGGCGCTTCTTTCGGAAATCTCCGTAATTAAAACCGTGTATCCCATTAAAAGTGCGAGATATTACGCCGTCTTCCTGAATTCCGGTTTGGTACCGCAATTCCGCGACTTATCTTTACGCTCTCTTATGTCCTCACTCGTTCCTCGGAATGAAATAGTAAACGGCATATTTAAAGGCTTTGCCACGCCCGCTTTTGGTCCATTCAAGGAAAGTGTAGCGGCCACTGCTTCTGCCGCGAATTCTCTTTCGGAATTGGAATTCAGGCTTACCGTCCCCGATATTCCCCCTCTATCCGACATGGCTCTTAAACTGGAAGAATCTTGGGAAAATGGCGGAGCTTCGGTCAACATCTCTTCTCTTAGATCCGCAGATATTCAGGAATCCATCAGAAACAGAGACTACGAAGCGCTTCTTTTCGGAAATATATTGAATGTTCCGGATGATCTCTATTCCTTTTGGCATTCCTCAAAACGGTTTTATCCGGGTTTGAATCTCGCCTTATTCAACAACCGAGAAGCCGATTCAATCATGGAAGATATTCGTTCCGAAGCCGACTCCGAAGTCAGAGATGTCTTGCTTCAAAGACTGTCCTCCGTTATAACGAATAACATCGGAGCTATTTTTATAGTCTCCCCCGATTATCTTTACGTTGCTTCTCCCCGTCTAAAAGGATTTGCCGCCGAAACAGCCACCACCTCTTCCGACAGACTAAACGACGTTGAGTCGTGGTATATAAACACTAACCGCAAATTTAAGTAATGAACCTTAAAGATTTTAAGAGAAAAGCCAAACTTATAAGGGATAACGATGTGTATCAAGTATATGATCTCAAAGAGCTTGAAAATTTGACTCTTTCCCTTACAGAGCTTAAGCCTCACAAGTCCACGACTGGACATTCCCACAACACTGCCGATGAAATATACATCTTCATATCGGGGAAAGGAGAGGTGGAAATTGGCGGCTCGCGAGAAAAAGTTATAAAGGGAGATGTTTTATTGGTTCCCCGCGGTAATTTTCACAGAGTTTGGAACATCGGATGGCAACCGCTAAAATTCTGGGCTATATTTGAAAAATACGAAGGGAGAGGTTTAGAATAGCTCCCTTCTCGGCCGAGATGGCGAAATTGGTAGACGCACTAGCTTCAGGTGCTAGCGCCGCAAGGCATAGGAGTTCGAATCTCCTTCTCGGCACAAAGTAAAAACACACAATCAAAATAATCGTGAGTTTATACTTCAACAACAAAGAGAAGATTTAAATATTGAGTGGCCTGCCCGCTCCTATTTACCGACAGGCAAAGGCAGACAGAAGTTGGGCGCGCGTCATAAACGGCCCCCGCATAGAAAAATTCTTCCCTTAGCAATAAAAACGTAAACAAAATTATGGAAAAAACATATAAGAGACGCTCTTCGTTTAGTCCGGAAAAATCCCCCCGTCGCTTGAGAACCGAACCTTTAGAAGAAGGCGTTCTGCGGTTTGCCGCCTTGGGAGGGCTTGAAGAAATCGGGCGCAATATGTCGTTTTTTGAATACGGCGACGAAATAATCATCGTTGATGCCGGCATTCAATTCCCCGAAGAAGAAACTCCGGGAGTAGATTACATCATTCCGAACGTGTCGTCTCTTGAATCAAAAAAGAAAAACATCAAAGCGCTCGTAGTAACTCATGCCCACTTCGACCATATCGGAGCAATCCCCTACATCATCGGTAAGATCGGAAATCCTCCTATTTACACGACCGCGCTTGCCAAAGAAATGATTCTTAAGCGTCAAAGCGAGTTTGTAAACGCCCCGAAGCTTGAGATAAGAACGATAAGAGACAAAGAAACAGTGCGTCTCGGAAAGCACTTTGAGGCGGAATTTTTTGGAGTTTCCCACAGCGTTCCGGATACCACTGGATTTATTCTTAAAACCCCCGTGGGCAACATGGCGACTTTCGCGGATTTTAAAGTGGAAGCAGATGAATCCGGCAAGCCAAAAAATATTGATGAACTTTTGCTTATCGGCAAGCAAAATATCCACACGATATTTCTTGATAGCACAAATGCGGAGACACCCGGATGGACAGTCCCCGAAAGAACGGTCGAAAAAAATCTTGAGGACCTTTTTCTTAAAGCTGAAGGTAGAATAATTGTCGGTATTTTCTCTACTTTGCTGAATCGCATTGGCGAAATTATCAAGATAGCGGAAAAGCTTAATAAAAAGGTGGCCTTTTCCGGACGCTCCATAAAAGAGAACTTCGAAATAGCTCGCCAACTCGGTTACATCAAAGTCAAAAAAGGAGTGATCATCTCTCTTGAAGAAGCATCCAAATATGACGACAAAAAACTTCTCATTCTTTCAACCGGAGCACAGGGAGAATCAAACGCGAGTCTTATGAAAATTGTGACCGGCGAACATAAAACTCTTCGCATAAAAGCCGGTGATTCAATAATCTTTTCCTCTTCCGTTATTCCGGGAAATGAACGAAGCGTTCAGGCGTTAAAGGACAATCTTGTGCGACAAGGAGCTTTTGTCTATCACACTAAGATGATAGATATTCATTCCACCGGACATGCGTCTCAAGAAGAAATTAAAACGATTCTCTCGGCCGTGAAACCTCGCTTTTTTATTCCCATTCATGGATATCTCTTTATGAGAACAATGAACGCTCAAAACGGCGTTCAGTGCGGCATCCCCAAAACGAACATTTTCTTGCCGGACAACGGACAAGTAGTGAACATCAAACGTGATTCCATTAAAATGACGGACGAAATTCTCCCTTCTTCCTATGTTATGGTTGACGGTCTCGGCGTGGGAGATGTCGGTGAGGTAGTCCTCCGCGATCGCCTGCTTCTTGCCCAAGAAGGAATGATTGTGATTATCGCAACCATTGCTCGTCGAGACGGGAGACTTCTTAAAAATCCAGATATTATTTCCAGAGGCTTTATTTACCTGAAAGAAAATCAGAAAATTCTTGAAGATATTAGAGGGAAAATTAAAACGATTCTCGCTCGGATACCCAAAAAGGGACAAATTGACTCCGACTACCTTAAAAATCTCTTCCGAGACCAGATCGGTCAATTTGTCTACAATAAAACCTACCGAAGACCGATGATTCTGCCCGTCATAATTGAGGTTTAAACGGCAATAATCTTATAATTCCTTTATATGAAACAAACCGTTGTAAGCGGAATCAAACCGAGCGGGAAATTACATGTTGGAAACTATCTGGGGATGTTGAAACAATCCATAGCGCTTCAGTCATCCGACAAATTCAATTGCCATTATTTTATCGCCGATTACCACGCTCTTACCCAAAAATATATCCCTTCCGAAAAGTCGGCTGAGATATTTGACGTAGCCGTAGACCTCCTATCACTTGGCATAAACCCGGAAAAATCCGTTTTCTTTATGCAATCCGACGTTCTGGAACATGCAAACCTCGCTTGGCTTTTAAGCTGCGTCACGCCGGCAGGACAACTCCAAAATATGATTGAGTTTCGAGAAAAAGTGGAAGAGGGTCAACCGGCAAGCGCGGGACTTTTAAATTACCCCGTGCTCATGGCTGCCGATATTCTTGCCTATAAAGCGGATTTCGTTCCTGTTGGTGAAGATCAGCGTCAGCATCTTGAACTTGCTCGCGACGTCGCGAGAGCTTTCAACCGCAGGTTCAGCAAGGTTTTCCCCGAGCCAAAGGGAATCTTTGTTGAGGGACTCCGAATCAAAAGCCTTGATAGTCCAGAAAAGAAAATGTCCAAATCTCTCCCGAAAGGATGCTTGTATCTCACCGATTCCCCTGAAGAAATCAGACGCAAAATTCGTTCCGCGGTCACCGACTCGGGAGCGGAAATAGTTTTTGAACCCGATAAAAAACCCGCTCTCGCAAACCTTTTGCTTATCTACTCGGAACTCACAAATACTTCAATAAAAGAAATTACTAAAAGCCATAAAGGAGCGAGCTATAAGGAATTTAAAGAGAACATGGCCGAAGCCGTTTCTTCCGCTCTCGCTTTGTTCAGAGAGAGGCGAAAGGAAATCGCCTCCGACCCAGCCAGAGTAAGAAGAATGCTTTATGAAGGCGCCGAACAAGCTCGCGTTACCGCCTCCGCAACTCTTTGCGAAACGCGACAAAAAATGGGGTTGATTTAAAAACTACTTAATCCCTGCCCATATTCCACTTTCCGAAACTTTTGTCTCCTGACTAGCCTTAACATCGTCGTTTTTCTTCATGATGACGTTACTTAAAGAGAGCGTCATCTTGAACTTATCGGTATTTTCGGTAATGACTTTATTTATCTCTTCGGCTTCCGAATAGATGTAGAATTCCGCTTTCTCTTTCGGTTTTAATCCCGCTTTTTGCCGTAGATCCTGCGCTATTCTTGTGAGTTCCCTCAATATCCCTTCTTCCCTTAAGTCATTTGTTATCTCCGTATCAAGCACACCGTCTCCCGGAACCGATGAATCATAAATCACTCGTTTTACGTTCGCTTCATCGGCGATAAGCGCGAGAATTTCCGCGTTTCCGGCCAATTCTTTCACGGAAGTCTTGTAATATGCCAGAGGCTGCTTTACTTTTATTCCCACTTCCGCTCTTTTCGCAAGCGCCTGGCTCGCGACAATTCTCGCAAAAACCATCATCTCTATGAGAGATTCGTCCTCTTTGCTTAATTTCCCAAGGATCGGCCAATCTTCAAGGTGAACGGAGTCTTTCTCTACCGTAAGCGATTTATATACCGCCTCCGCAATAAACGGAGTGAACGGCGCCATTAATTTTGCGGCCGTAACGAGACAATCGTATAGAGTTTTAGACGCGGCATAGAAATCTTCTTCTGATTTCGGTTGCTGCAGTCTTTTTCTTCCTCGTCTTATGTACCAATTGGAAAAATCTTCCAATAAATCGACTATTGGTCTTGTCGCCTGCGTGAGTTCGTATTTCTCCATGCTTTGGTTAATTTGTTCGGCTGTCTGCTTAAATCTCGCTTTTATCCACCTATCAAGAATATCTTCCGTCATTATGGGTGATTTGTATCCACTCTTTCTGTGCTCCGTGTCGGCATACATGGAAAAAAAGTTATAGGAATTAAGAAGTCTCTCGGAGATTCTTGTTTTAGCTTCAATCACTCCTTTATCCGAGAATCTATAATCTTCTCCGATAGATGTGGAACTTAGAAGAAAATATCTAAGAGCATCCGCGCCTGTTTTGGTAAACAATATTTCCGGCTCGGTGTAATTTCTCAACTTTTTAGAGAGCTTTCGCCCGAATTCGTCTAGGACCAAACCGTTGACCACCACGTTCTTAAACGCCGGTTTGTTTTTGCCAAGAGTCGATGCCTTAGAAGTAAGAGCTGTTGCAAGCACGTGAAGCGTATAGAACCATCCCCTCGTTTGATCCAGCCCTTCCGCGATAAAATCCGCCGGAAAGATGCCCTCCACTTTTTTTTTGTTCTCAAATGGATAATGCCAAGACGCATAAGGCATTGAACCGGACTCAAACCAGCAATCAAAGACTTGCGATTCTCTCTGCGCTTCTCCTCCGCATTTGGGACATTTTATCTTTATCAAATCAATATAAGGACGATGTAAATTAAGCTCTCTATTTTCATCAAACGGCATTTTCCCAAATTTTGCTTCTACCAACTCTCCGGGCTTCGGCATTAGCTTTTCCCTTTGTTCCAAGAGTTTATCGCGTTCCATTCCTTGCATTGATCCCATTAACATCCAAAACGGGTCGCCGTGCCCGACAAGCAATACCTTTTTACCCTTATGTTTTTCTTCTAGCTCTTTTAAGAGAGAGAGCATTCTTTTCCGTATTTCAGGAAGTGTTTCTCCTCCTTCGGGCGTTTTGACGAATTTCCCTTCGTGACCGCCGACAAATGCTTCGAACTCCTCTGTCGGCTTCCCGTTCATTGAACCAAAATTGTATTCGGCGAGCCTCTCGTCAATTGTATATTTTATTCCGCAAGTCTCCGCGACTATCTTTGCTGTATCAATTGCTCTCTTTAAAGGCGAGGAAATTACAAGGTCTATTTGCCTTTTTTTGAGATATTTCGCAACCTTCTCAACTTGTTTTATTCCTTTTTCAGTAAGCTCCATTTCGGCTGCCTCCGGATATGAAGAAACGATGTTTAAAACGTTTGAATCCGCCTCCCCGTGGCGCATTAAGAAATATTCGTTGTTTGTGGGCGCAAGCTTCGCTAGTTCTTCAAGCGACCCGACAGGAATAAGCGTCTTGCAGTCCGCGCACCTCCAGATCGGTATCGGCGCTCCCCAAAATCTATTCCTCGAAATCGCCCAGTCTCGTGCGTCTTCTAGCCATTTGCCAAATCTTCCCGTCTTGATATGCGCCGGCACCCATCTTATTTTCTCGTTGTTCCTTACAAGCTGGCTCTTTATTTTCGTTACCGCCACATACCAACTGTCTATCGGGTAATAAAGAAGCGGCGTATCGCATCTCCAGCAAAATGGATATTCGTGGTCTACCGTTTCTTCCTTAAGCAGCGCGCCGTTTGACTTTAGGTAATTTATTATCTCCATATCCGATTTTTTAACCAATTTGCCCGCCCATGGCTTTATTTGCTCCATGAACTTCCCTTCCTGATTGACGGTCAAAATCATTGGGACTCCGTTTTCCTTTGCCGCCGCCATATCGTCCGCGCCAAACGCCGGAGCGATATGCACTATTCCGCTTCCTTCCTCTGTTGAAACATAATCAGCGGCAATGACAAAATGAGCGCGTTTACTTGGCTCTATAAAAGAAAACATTGGAACATATCCTTTTCCTAAAAGCTCTTTTCCGTAAATTGTTTTTTCTATTTCGTTTTTATGAAAGCCAACAGCCATAAGCCTCTCTTTTGCGAGAATCAGCCTTTCTTTACCATTCTGTGTTTCCCTTATAACATAGGCGTATTCAATGTTTTCTCTCACGGCAAGCGCTGTATTTGCCGTTAACGTCCACGGAGTTGTTGTCCACGCCACAAAGTAAGTGGGTATATTGTCTGGCGGGTCTTTTAACTCAAATTTTACGAAAATCGCCGGATCAGTGACGTTCTTATAACCCTGATTCACCTCAAAATTAGAAAGAGGCGTGCCGCACCGGGGACAATACGGAGTAACTCGATAATCGGTATATATGAGTCCTCTGTTCCAGAGCTGCTTAAATACCCACCAAACCGATTCCATGTAAGCATTATCAAGCGTGGCGTATGAATGCGAATAATCGGCCCATCGCCCGACTCTTTCCAACGTTTTTTGGAAATCACCGACCGAACGAAAAACTGCCGCTCGACAAGCATTATTGAAATTTTCTATGCCGTATTGAATAATCGCTTCCTTATCTTTGAGCCCCAATTCTTTCTCAATAAGATTCTCTACTGGTAACCCGTGACAGTCCCACCCGACTCGTCGTTCCACTCTATAGCCCTTCATCGTCCAAAACCTCGTAACGGAATCTTTTATCGTTGTCGCGAGTATATGACCGTAGTGAGGCAGTCCCGTCGCAAACGGTGGCCCATCGTAAAAAGAAAACGCTTTTTTTCCTTGTCTATGTTCTATGGTCTTTTCAAAAATCCGAGCTTCCCTCCAAAATTTGAGGACCTCTTCTTCCATTTCGGAAAGACTTGTTTTCTCCTTGAGCATTTTAGAAATTAAACCACAGTAATAGACCTTTTAAAAACTAAACTTGGGTAGCTATTTTCTTAATAACTCTCGCGAATTTCCGAATATCTTGAGCCTTGGTCTCTCTTCCCGAACTGATTCTTATGCTTTCTCTGGCACGATTTTCGGAGTGGCCTAATGCTATTATCGCCTTAGATGGTCTAAATACCCTCGCAGAACAAGCCGAGCCGTATGATACGGCAATTCCTTCCATGTCCATCGCGGTAACAATTTCTTCCGCGGATTTTTTAGGAAACCATAAATTTAATATGTGAGGAGAGCCCTCTCTCAAGCTCGGTCCGTTTATTTTTACTTCCGGCAAAACGCGTATTATTTCCTTAACCAACGCTGTTTTCAATGCGTAAACCCGCTTCCTTTCCTTTATTCTCAAGACATCAGTCTCCTTGATAGCTTCCGCAAATCCAGCAATCGCCGGCACATTTTCCGTGCCAGAGCGAATTCCAAACTCCTGTCCGCCTCCCTGCATCGCGGATTCCATAAGTTTTACGGATTTACTCGCGCGAAACACCAAAGCCCCAACGCCTTTTGGTCCCCCAATTTTGTGTGAAGACAAAGTTATTGCATCCGCGTTTGTAGCGCCAAAAGAACAATCCTCATATTGAAACGCTTGCGAAGCGTCCGTATGAAGCGCTGGGTATTGGCCGTCTCCTCTCTTCTCGGCAATTATTTCAGCCGCCTTTCTAATATCATTAACCGCCCCGGTTTCATTGTTCGTAAAAATTAAGGAAACTATCACTGTTCTTTCGTTTAGCGCATCTCTAAGTTTGCTCAAATCCACCCGCCCGTCTTTTTTTACAGACAAACGAATAACTTCCGTTCCTTCTTCCGATAATTTTTCCGCTACCTGTTCCACTGATTCGTGCTCCGCCGCGGAAATAATAATTCGCGCCGGTAAACTGATGTTTCCGGTTCTTTCGCGTCTCACGTATTTTTTGACCAGCCCTTTAAGAATTAGATTGTTTGCCTCCGTCGCCGAGGAAGTAAAAATCGTTCCGTTGAATTCCCCGCCCATAATTTCGGCGATTTTTCCCCTCGCCCCGTCAAGCAAAAGAATTGAGTTCCGTCCCGCGTAATGAACCGCTCCCGGATTTCCAAAGTCGGTGCCGTAGGCTGAATTCATTGCTTTAAGCGCGCTCTTTAATATCGGAGCGGTGGCTGCGTAATCAAAATAAAGTGTTTTCGGCTGTCGCTTCTCTGATTTTTTCATCAAAATCTAAATTAATTCTTATTAAATTATCCGTTCCTCTTTCGGGCATCATAAGATATTTTTGGGTCCTCGCAAGGTCATAAAGTTCTTTAGTCACCTTCACGTCATTACGACAATATTCTTCAAGCTCCTTTAAGTTCCTTTCGTTCCAAAATTTGACGGCATCAAGACTGCCGTGCGTTTTTCCGACCCCCAAATTAGTCTTGGCTAATAGGTCAAGTCCAATTCTTTTGCCGACGCTCATTTCTATTTCCTCGAGCAAGTCTACCCTTTTTAACGCCTTTGTGCTGAAACTAAAGTATTTGTTAAGCACGGGTAAATCAAACCGATTTATGCTGAATCCGACGATTAATGCCGCGTCTTTTAACATTTGCCCCAATTCTTCTGTCTCATTTTCCCAAAAACTCAGATAGCTGTCTTTGCCATATGAATACACACACGCCAAAGACATATCCAAATCGCTGATATTCGCCTGACCACCCACGTCATAAAAGGTGTTCTTTGTTTCAATGTCTATCACAAGAATGTCTTTCACTACCGTTAAATACTTTTTTTATTGATAAGCGATTGTATCATCTGAACCTCCTTTTTCAAGATGCCTTCGTCCGTTGCTTCAGCGTTCATTCTCATAAGAGGTTCATTTGCCGATTTACGAATCACAAAATGAAAATCGTCTCTCTCGGCCGCAAGACCGTCCTCCAGATCCAGCTTAAATCCGCGCCTTTCGGCATAATTTTTGACCCGTTCAATTATCCCGTCTGGTTCGGTGGCAGGAAAAGACTCTTCCCCAAATTTAGGGTACGTTTTCCCCCGCGAAATCCATTCGGCGAAAGATGAAATTTGAGATACGGCCGTTATCATTTTTAACGCCATTATTGCTCCTGAATCAATGTATGTGCCTTCCACGTGAAAATAATAATGACCAGATGCCTCCACGCCAAAACCAGCATTATTTCTTTTCATCGTTTCTTTAACATGCAGATGTCCCACTTTTGACTTTATTATGGTAATCGGTCTTTCTGAAATTAAATCCTTTGTTACAAGCCATCCCATTCTTCTGTCAACGATTATTTTTTTCGGTGCATAGTGTTCCGCATAAAACTTAGCCACAAAGTCCGGATGGACTATAGCGCCTCTATCATCAATTAAAATTACCCTGTCCCCGTCTCCGTCGAAAATAAAGCCGAGATCGGCTTTTTGCTCTATGACTTTCCGCGATAGTTCGTCCGTGGCATGGGGAGCGATAGGATTTGGCCCGTGCGCGGAGAAACGGGCGCTTGGCCGACAATTTATAAACGTCGGTTTAATATGCCTTTCTTTTTTTATCGTTTCTTTCATTACCGCCCCCGCGAACCCGTTAGACGCGTCAAACACCACTCTCATTTCACGAGTGGTTTTTATTTCATGAGAAAGAAATTCCGTATATATCTTTAAAAATTTCTTCTTAACCTTCATTTTCTTTCCTCATTTTCTCTAAAATCTCGTATCCTCCCATCGCCTCGGCGTTCTTCCCCACGATTTTTAAACCGTTCCATTCAGGATTGTTATGTGACGCCGTCACCATTATTCCGCCCGATGCCTTGAACTTATTGGCTAAGTAATAAAACATGGGTGTTGTCGCGTATCGGACGTCAATCACTTCTCTCTCTCCCAAAGCTCTTTTAATTGCCTTTAAAAGGCTTTTTGAACTTTTACGAACGTCCATTGCGACAATTAGTTTACCCTTAGAGAATACTCTGCGAGAGAGAAAATTAGCTATTGAATAAACGGTTTTTTCGTTTATTTCCGAAGGATATATCCCCCTGATATCATACGCTCTAAAAATTGAAGACTCTATTCTTCTCACTAATCCCATAATACCACGCTCCCTTTAGTTTTACCGGTAAGCTACATATAATTAGTTGTCATATGACAAGAAAAGCCGAAGCCAAAACAAGAGAAAAAATGCGCCCGGACGTTCTTATGGGAATCTGGGCGATAGTCTTCTTAAGCCTCGGCGCGATTTTATTGCTTGCAAGTTTTCATAAGGCCGGTCCCGCCGGAGAATTGATATTTAAAAGCGGGTCATTCCTTTTAGGTATCGGCTATTACCTTATTCCGGCGACTCTTCTTATCGCCGGTTTTTCGCTTCTTCTTGGCCGGAAAAAAGGACTGATGAAACGCGCCGTAATCGGCGGTCTGGTTTTTGTCTCCGGCAGTCTCGGTTTCATTGATATTGTTTCTTCGGGAAAAGGCGGTTTTCTGGGAAGTTTAGCCGGCGCAATTGAGCTTCCTTTCGGTTATATAGCGGGCTTGATTCTTTCTGCCGCCATTCTTTTAATCGGCCTCATTTTTATTCTCAATCTCCCGCTGAAGTTCAGTCCTTTAAAGATTAACTTGAGAAAAAAAGACCTTTCGGAGATTGTTATAAATGGGGACGGAGAAGAACAGGAGGCGGCGGCAAAATTTACTGAATCTCCCAAGACAAAGATTGAAGTTGCCGAAGAAAAAGAAGAGAAAAAGGAGAAAGACATTAAAATGCCCGGAAGAAAAATATCTTTCAAAAATTATGTTCCGCCCCCGCTTGATCTCCTAAATCCTTCTGTTGAAAAACCGACCGTGGGAGACTTGAGAGCAAACGCGAATATCATTAAAAGAACTCTTGATAGCTTTGGCATTCCAGTGGAAATGGGAGAAATCACAATCGGCCCGAAGGTTACAAGATATACTCTAAAGCCCGCCGAAGGAATAAAACTTTCGCGCATCACCGCCCTAAATCAGGATTTATCACTCGCCTTGGCGGCGCATCCTCTGCGTATTGAGGCGCCCATTCCCGGAAAATCATTGGTTGGCATTGAAGTTCCCAATAAGGTGGCGGCGCTTGTTCGTCTCGGGAGTCTCTTAAATTACCCCGAATTCAATGCCGCAGGACCGCTTGGATTTGCGCTCGGCAAGGGACTTTCGGGAGAGCCCGTTTTTCCAAACATTGCCAAAATGCCTCATCTGCTTGTCGCGGGCGCAACTGGCAGCGGGAAAAGCGTGACTATTCACTCCATAATTGTTTCCCTTCTTTATAAAAATTCTCCCGAAACGCTCCGTTTTATTTTCGTAGATCCGAAACGCGTTGAGCTTTCCGTTTATAGCGGTCTCCCCCATCTCATCGCGCCCGTTATTACGGACGGCAAGAAAGCCGTTTCCGCGCTTCGTTGGGCGATTGCCGAAATGGACAAACGATACGAAATCCTTTTGCGGGACGGCTCAAGAGACATCAAAAGCTTTAACGAAAAAAATGGAGGAGAACCTATGCCTTACCTCGTTATTGTAATAGATGAGCTTGCCGATTTGATGACCGCTTATGGACGAGAGGTGGAAAGTTCCATTGTGCGGCTGGCTCAAATGGCTCGCGCAACCGGAATTCATCTTATCGTTTCCACTCAACGACCATCCGTTGAAGTCATTACCGGCCTCATAAAAGCGAATATCACAACGAGGATTGCTCTGCAGGTAGCAAGCCAAATAGACTCGCGAACCATCCTTGACACCTCCGGCGCGGAGAAACTCTTAGGAGGAGGAGATATGCTTCTTGTCTCTTCCGACCTATCCAAACCTCGAAGAATTCAAGGGTCATATCTTACCGACGAAGAAATCAAAGCTGTTTCCAGGTTCATTATTGATAATAACGAGGGAGAAATTAACGAGCTCTCCGTCACTGAGCCGCATGAGATAGAGGGAATATTGAGTTCCCCCACAGACGATGAAGATGAAGATAATATGTTTCCCGAAGCGCTTGAAGTCGTCTCGGATGCGGGAAAAGCAAGCGCTTCTTTATTGCAGAGACGGCTTAAAATCGGTTATGCTCGGGCTGCAAGACTTTTGGACATAATGGAGTCCAAAGGCATCATCGGCCCGGGCGATGGAGCAAAACCCAGGGAGGTCTATGTGGGTCGAGAAAGGAACGGAGATATAAGCAATGACGGAGAATAAAAGCTTAGGTGAAATTTTATCCGGAATAACCGTTGAACACGGGATTACGATTGATAAACTATCCGAGTTGACGAACATCCCAAAGAGGTATCTTTCCGCCATGGCCGAAAACAACTTAAACAACATGCCCGCCGCTCCATACGTCAAAGGCTACATCGTAAAAATTTGCGCAACGCTTGGAATTGACCCTCTCCCGGTCATGGAAGCCTATAAAGAAACTGGGCTTAAAACTTCGGGAAAAGACGACTGCCTTCCTAAAAATCGTTTTACCCTAGCTAAAAACAAAAAGATCTGGCTGATTGCCACCGTTATTCTTGTCCTTGTTCTAATCATCGGTTTCCTGCCGATAACAAGATATGTATTCGCAAGTTTCATCGGCATACCATCAATTGAAGTTAATCTTCCGGAAAAAATGGAAGATCGGGATTTTTTGGAGACAAGAAAAGATCTTCTTACGATTGAAGGTAAGATTAATCCGAAAGATTCAATTATAATCAACAAAGAACCCGTATCTGTATCAACTGACGGTCGGTTCACAAAGGATGTCCTGCTGGATGCCGGTTTAAACACTTTTGAAATCAAAGTCAAAAGATTTCTTGGACGGGAAACGAATATCATAAGAAAGGTCTTCTATATTACAGAAAATTTAAACGAAGAAACAAATTCTATTAACTATGGAGAAGAAACCGCAGAATAAAAGCAAAGACAGAGGAGAAGAAGAAAATTTGGATTCTCTTATAGCGTCTATCCGCGAAAAATTCGGAGAGGAATCGGTTATGAAGCTTGGCGAAATAAAACGCGCCAATGTTGAGTCCATCTCTTCCGGATCGTTTAGCCTAGATCTCGCTTTGGGTGTTGGCGGATTTCCAAAAGGAAGAATTATTGAGATATTCGGCCCCGAAATGTCCGGTAAGAGCACTCTGGGACTCCAGATAATCGCTGAAGCGCAGGAGAAAGGAGGCAAAGCGGCTTTCATTGACGCCGAACATTCCCTTGACCCGGAAAGAGCCAAAAAAATCGGCGTCAATACTAAAGAACTCATAATTTCTCAACCCGACAACGGCGAAGAGGCTTTAAACATTATGGAGAGCCTCGTTAAATCCGGTCTCATTGATGTGATTATCATTGACTCGGTAGCGGCGCTTACGCCAAAAGCCGAAATTGAAGGAGAAATGGGGGCACAATATATCGGCCTTCAAGCCAGAATGATTTCTCAAGCGATGAGGAAAATTACCGCCATTGCCGCTAAATCTAAAACTCTTCTCGTTTTTATAAACCAGATAAGAGAAAAAATCGGCATGATGGGTTACGGGGAGACGACTACCACTCCGGGAGGAAGAGCTCTTAAGTTCTATTCATCTGTCCGCATTGATTTGAGAAGAATCGCTCAAATCAAAAAAGGCGAAGAGGTTGTCGGTAATCGGGTGCGCGCCAAAGTGGTTAAGAATAAAGTCGCCCCGCCGTTTAGGTCTACCGAGTTTGACATTATGTTTAACGAAGGCATTTCTTACGAGGGCGACCTCATAAACACAGGATTAAAATATGGCGTCGTTAAAAAAAGCGGAAACACCTATTCTTTCAAGGACGAGAAGCTCGGTGTAGGCGTAGAAGCTTCCAAAATGAAATTGAGAGAAGAGAAAAATCTTCTCAGAGAAATTGAGCGCGATCTTACTTCTGAGATAAACAGACTTGCTGCCTCCGCGCAATAATCAGACGCGGGTAATATTCTCGAAAAGTTTAGCAACAAGTATCGGTCCCGTACCGCCCGGAGTTGGCGTATAAAAAACGTTTTTTTGGGAATTTTGAGGATTAAAGTCTCCCGCCAATTTTCCATTTTTTGTAAGCCCATAACCAAAATCAATAACGATTGCTTCATCGCGCACCATCTCGGGAGTTATAAGCCCCGCGTGTCCCGTTCCCGTAACAATCACTTCGGCTTCTTTAATCTCCTCCTCCAAATTATCTCCTTTTTCTACAATTCGTACTGATTTTGCTTGCTCGGACAAGAACTTATAAACCGGTTTTCCCACAAGTTCTCCGTATCCTACAATCGCGCAATTAAGCAGATTTACTTCTTTTCCTAAGTGACTCATTATTTCTAAAACCGTTCCAGCTGATGGCGGCAGAAAATCTCCGTCGTTTAAAGAATCAACGTCTTTCCGGGGATTTATCGCTCGGAGCACCTGCGTTTTATCTATTTGGGGGGGAAGAGGCAGTTGCACTACAATGGCCGTAATTTGCGGGTCTTCAGACGCTTTTTTCACAGCCGCTCTCACCTCTTCCGTCTTTGCGTCACTGGGAAGTTTCACAATTTCAAAATCCACTCCCACCCGCAGAGCGGTTTTCTGCTTCTGAGCTACAAAGGATTCCGTCGCGGGATCGTTTCCCGCCATAACAACGACAAGTTTTAATCTCTTCCCTGACTTATCCCCTATTCGGACGTATATTTCTTCGGCAATTTTTCGTCCGTCTATTTTCTCCATTTGGTAAACTTTTCCGCTGAAAATTTTAAAGCTATCTTTTCCGTTTTTTCTCTCACGTCTTCTTTAAGCACGATTGCTCTGTGCATTAAATCCGCAACCTTATCCATCTCTTTTTCTTTCATCCCTCTCGTAGTGATAGACGGCGTGCCAATTCGAATGCCCGACGGATTAAACGGCGACTTGTCTCCCTGAACGGCATTCCGATTGGCTATTATTCCATTTGCCTCAAGTATGTCCTGCGCTTCACCTCCGCTGATTCCGAAATTCTTAAGGTCAATGAGAATCAAATGATTATCTGTTCCGCCGGTTACTAATCGAAAACCTCTCTTCTTAAGTCCCTCTTCAAGCGCTTTCGCGTTTTTGATTATCTGAATTTGGTATTTTTTAAAGTTCGGCTCCATACATTCAAAAAAACATTGCGCTATTGCCGCTGTTTGGTTGTTATGCGGTCCGCCTTGAAGAGCGGGAAAAACCGATTTGTCTATCGCCCCCGAGATCAGAGGATCTCTCTTTGAAATAATAACCGCTCCTCTCGGGCCGCGTAAGGTTTTATGCGTCGTCATTACGACCGCATTAGCGTATTTGAAAGGAGAGGTATGAACTCCCGCGAGAACTAATCCTGCGATATGTGAAATGTCGGCCACGTGGTATGCTCCGACGATTTTTGCTATTTCGCCGAATTTTTTAAAATCCAATCTCCTCGGATACGCGGTTGTTCCCGATACGATTACTTTCGGTTTATGCTTTTTAGCAAGCGCAAGAATTGCATCGTAGTCAAGCTTTCCGTTTCTGGAAACACCGTATTGAACAGAATTATAAAGTTTTCCGGTAGCCGAAACTTTATGCCCATGCGTGAGATGTCCTCCTGATGCAAGTTCCATGCCCATCAACGTATCCCCCGGGTTCATAAGAGCCATATAAACCGCGAGATTCGCCGGAGAACCAGAGTAAGGCTGAACATTTGCCGCCCACTCGCTCTCCTTTAGTCCAAAAGCTTTTAGCGCCATCTTCTGCGCCATGATTTCTATTTCGTCGTAGATGGCATTCCCCGGATAATATCTCTTGCCTGGATATCCTTCCGAGTATTTATTCGCAAGAGGTGAACCAAGAATGGCAAGAATGTCTCCGGACATCAAATTCTCCGACGGTATAAGGTCTATTGTTCTGTTTTGGCGTAGAATTTCTTGTTTAATCAGCTTTTCCAATTTTTTATCCATCAGTTACTGATTTAAATTAGCTCCTATCATTCAAAAAATCAAAAGCCTCTTATGAGGCTTGTTTTTCGTTAGTGAGAAGCGTCGTCGTGGATGTGCTTTCTCGTCATTCCTGTTAGCGCGAACGCACCGTGCCGTCTCAAATAATGCACAAACGTCGACTCCGCCCCGGATGGTATCGCAAGCCCGCATTCCGGGCAGACGTCTCTTACTTTAACCATCACCGGTTTACCTTCTCTTTTGCATCCATCAGGGCACGGAAATTCACTTTGAGTTTTCACTGTCTTCTCCTCCTTATTTTAGGGTCCTACCGAAATTGAAACGTTTTTGGGAAAATCAGTCAATTAATCTAATCCTCGTCTTTTTTTAAGAATTTTAACCCGGTTCCTTTCCGACGATGATAATAAATAATGGCAAAAACAACCCCAATTAAAATTAGAAATGCCAAATAGCCGATTTTTTCTAGCCCTCCTATGCCTCCGCTGACAGATTCTAGAGCTCCTATGCCCGTATATCCCAAATAAAGATAGAAAGCGTTTCTTACCATAACGCCAAAAAACGTGGAAACAAGATATGTGCGCAGGTTGAGCTTTATGAGACCGCAAACAATTGAAACCGGAGCAGTCGGCATAATAGGCACGGCTCGCAAAAGAAAAAGAGCGACATTGTCTTTCCATCCTTTATTAAGATATTTACCGATAATTTCTATCTCTCGATGGGATGCTCCCAAAAATTTACCGAATTTTTTTGTTATAATATTTTCTCCTTTATCCGCCACAAAATACACGACGAAACTACCCGCTGTTTTACCTATTGCTCCAGCAACGGCTAAAAGTCCCAAATAAATCCATATTGCATCATTCGCCGCCGCAAGCGACCCTACAAGAGTCATTACAAGAGGCGACGGGATCGGCGCAATTATTTCTTCAATAAGCGCGCCTAAAAAGGCAAACACCGGCAAGGGGAAGACATCGGCCGACCAATGTAAAAAATTAATTACCGGCTGAATGAAAGAAGACATATATGGAGCGGGATACCGGAATCGGACCGGCGCCATTACCTTGGCAAGGTAGCGTACTACCACTATACTAATCCCGCTTTCCCGAGTTAAATTTAGTCTAAGATTTGATTGTTGTAAAGAATTTACATAAGATAAATCCCATGTCCCGCAAATGGATTTTGCCATCACTTGGGGTGGTAATAACGATTTCCGCCGCTATTATTGGCTTCTCTTTCATTCCCAAGGAAAAATTCATCGTTCCCGAAAGCTTCGCTGAAGCTCGCATTAACGGAGCACTTATTGCCGACTTTTTAAATGAATTTTCCGACCAATCCATTAATACGATAGGTGAGATTGAAGAGAAAGATAAAGCGACAAAATATGATGAAGCTCTCAATCTCACCATCCAAGAACTACAGAGAGTAGACGAGGCCCGCGCCAAGACTATTGAGCTTCTTGGTGAGCTGGAGAAGATGGCTTCTTCGCTGCCCTCCGTTCCAGACGACGAGGCTCAAGCGCTTGGTATGCAAGCCATAACGACGGAGATCTCTTTAGTCGATAAACTTCTGAATTACAACGAAAAAACTCGTAATCTTCTTGACGTTTTAAGGAAAAAATTCACAAGCTACACGCCCGAGAATTTCAATACAGAGATGACGGAAATCACCGAGGCAATGAACGAAGATGCCGTCGCCATAAACGAGTTGAACCGCAAATATCAGACTCTAATGGAAGAATTTGACGGCAAAATAAAGTAGAGCGTCAGAGAGACCTCACTGTTTACCGCATTATATTTAAGGGTGTCTAACGGGATTCGAACCCGTACCGAGAGTTCCACAAACTCTAGTGCTAACCGTTACACTATAGACACCATGTGAACGAAATTATTGTATGGGTAATTAGGCATCAAATCAATTCCTGCCGATTAAAAATTCCGCCACCGCATAAATTATCCAAAAAACAAGCAGTAGAATGCCCTCTAGCCGCGTGAGCGTTCTTTCGGATTTCATCAGCCTTAACAAAAAGAACGTCGCAACCACCATGAACATTCCGGTTACATAAACTATCTTCGCGGGAAAATAAAACGGATTTATACAGGCAATCATGCCTACAACGATAGTCGCATCCGCCATAACCGTTCCCAAAATATCCCCGACAGCCAACCCATCTTCTTTTTTTCTAATTGCCTTTAACGAATAAAACAGCTCCGGCATCGTTGTTCCAAGCCCGACGACAAGCATGCCTATCAGAACCGGCGTTATTTTTAGGGCATCCGCGATTGCCGTTGCCGAACTTACCGTGAACTGCGCGCCTATAAGCAATATAACCATCGCAAGAATCAGAAATACAAAATTTTTTACCTTGCCGGCGCCACTGTGATACGCGTCTAAATTCTTCTCTCGTTTAAAGATTAGGTAGTAAAAGAAGATTCCGGCGATTATAAGAGCCGCTCCTTCAAGCCGCGAATAATGACCATTGAGACCGAAAATAATCGGCAACATGATAAGAAAGGGGTAATAACGAATGTTTTTTAAGACCTTACTCTCTATTTTCAATCCCCTCTTCGCAACTATAGTCATAATTGCGAAAATTAAAGTCAGGTCGGCAATATTTGAACCAAAAAGTGTCCCCAGTCCAAACTCGGGAATACCCCTTATAGCCGAGCTTACGGAAATAACCGATTCTGGGAGAATTGAAATGAAAGCGACAATGATAAATCCGACAACGTATCGAGAAATATTAAAACGCTCCGCAACTTTCGCGGAGTATTTTGTGGCTAACGTTGCGCCCCTCACAACGAGAAAAAGAGCAATGACAAAAATTAGGATATTCAGAATCATAACAGTCCGCTCGGAAAATTAAATCTTAATAATCTTATCAAACGCTCCGTTTTAAGTCTACGAATTTCTACTACCTGTTCTTGGAAAAAGTGTCGGGCTGCCGGGAGTTGAACCCAGGCCTCATGCTCCCAAAGCATGTATACTACCGCTATACTACAGCCCGTTCATAATCATTAAAAACCTGTACCCCGAGAAGGAATCGAACCCTCATTTACTCCTTAGAAGGGAGTCGTTCTATCCGTTGAACTATCGGGGCAAATCGACATCTGACGCAAACTCTATTTTACGACACTCGCGCGGAACTAACATCCTAACCTCGGCTCGTCCACCAAGGTGGGTCCGTTGAACTATTGGGGCATTAAAACATTTGTGCCCTTAGAAGGAATCGAACCCTCATCTCTCCCTTAGGACGGGATTGCTCTATCCATTGAGCTATAAGGGCACGCAAAGGCCCCTAAAATATTAGTAATAAAATATTTCTATTGCAAAACTTGTGCCGCGAGAGGGAATCGGACCCCCGACGCCAGCTTCTTCAGAGCTGCGCTCTACCACTGAGCTATCGCGGCTTTTAAAAACCTGACGTTATAGTAACAACCGGCTTTACTCTATGCAACAATCAATCAGCCTCTTAACCAAGTCGCCGATTTTGCCAAATCCTTTCCTCCCTTTTTCTCTATCTTCATTGCTTATCTCATCATCAGCAATTTTTTTAATGCCATCAACTTTTACAAGTTTTAGATTTATTCCCCAGAAAAGCGAATAGAGTTCATACGATTTCTTAAACATTTCTTTCGCTTCTTCTTTATTCCCTTGCCCAAGTTGCTTTGTTCCTACTTCCATCAGCCTCATTGAGGCCGCAAGTAAATGTTTTGATATACACCACACTTCCCCTTCGTAGTCTTTAATGAGCTTCTTTAAAAGCTCTTTCCTTATTTCCCTCACCTCTGCAAGCAAATCGTAATAGTCGTAGTTTTTCGTCTTCTCGGCCGTAAAGAAAAAATGCTCTTCAATTGAGAGAAGATTCATTACGGCAATAGAAAGGTCTTCATCCGAAGAGAGGTCAAGCTTTCCGCTCTTCCCGTCTGATACCTTTTTAATGAGTTCTTCTATTTTTTCTTTCTGATCGTCTTCCATCTATATTTTATATTCCTATTAAATAGAATATTAGACTCGCTAAAGCAAGAACTGCAAGAGGCATGACGACTTTTTGAAAAGGAAATAACGCTTTTCCTTTATTTTTTCTCATTATTTCATAGATTATTTCCGTTCCAATAAATATAGCCGTCCCGAAAGTAATTCCCGCAATAATCTTATCTACGCCGAGTATGGTATTGCCCGGCAGGCCAATGATTCTTGCAATCCACAAAGAGACAATCGTTATAAGATAAAAAGCCGCAAAGATTACTTCTTGAAAACCTTTAAACTGGTTTCTTCTTTTTGTCGCCCAATATATTGTCCAAAGCGAGACGGAAGCAAGAAGAGCCCCTATCCAAGTCGCCGAGATGAGGTCGCTTATTCCGAGCCATCTCGACACTCCAAGCCCTGCTCCTATTGCCACTGTGCATACGGGACATATTGCCGCTGCTTGACCGCTTAAAACTACGGCCGCGATGATTATAATGCCTGCCTTGGTCAGTCGGTTCATTTTTCTGAAGTTAATCCCTTAAGATAGTTAATCGCCTCGTCCTCTCCCACAAAACACTTCCCGCTCTCCCATAAGACCGGCACTGGTAACCCTTGAGAAACGTCTTCCCCGCATCCCACCAATCTATCGTAGAGTTCATCCGCAGCCACTTGGCTCATGGATATTTCTTTTTTGGTGACTCCCGATACTTCATTTTCATCAATGAATTCTTCCACATTCTTACAATGCGGGCAGGTTACAGTATAGTAAAGCACCATCTCGCCATTTCCCCCGATTACTTCGGGCGGTTTTGGTAAAAGTGATTTCCCTAAGATCAGCCCTAAAAAGACAAGCGCTGCTGTCGCAAAGCCAATTACCCACTTTTTACTAGTCGCTTTTTTATCAGTCATTTGGTAATTAAAACATATTCCGAATAGACACTGTAGCTAGGGTGAAAGCGGGGCCACAAGGACTTGAACCTTGATTAACGGTTTTGGAGACCGTCGTTCTACCATTGAACTATAGCCCCTGGCACTTGCTTAAAATAGCAAAAACCCGTTTTTCTGCCAAACTCTTAGGCAAAGAATCGTAAATTTTTCATAAGCGCTCTTCCAACCATGTAGCCATCTATCTCCGCTTCTTTTGCGCGCGACTCTCCTTCTTCTTTTGATTTTATGTCTCCGTTCCCAAGCATTATCGTTTCGGGACTTATTGTTTTTATAATCTCTCCCGCCCGTTTTATTTGTTGCCAATCGGCTTTTCCTTTCCTCCTCTCTTTTTTAGTGCGTCCGTGGATGATTATCGCCGCAAGTTTTGTTTCCGCAAGCGCACTGATCCAATTCTCCATTTCTTCGGGGTTAGCATATCCAAGTCTGGTTTTGACTGAAACCGGCAATCCTTCTGAATGTGCTTTCGTCGCCGCAACAATTTCTCTTGCAAGCGCTGGCGATTTTATAATGCACGCTCCCGCGCCTTGTTTCTCAACGTTCCGATCAGGACAACCCATGTTTATGTCTATCCCGTCCGCCTTATGCGATTTGGCCAAATTTCCACAAAGAACAAAATCCTCCGGTCGCGCTCCAAAAAACTGAAATATTATCGGTCGCTCAATTTCCGAAAATCGCATATATTTTTCAAACGATTCTTTTCCCTTAGCCACAATTCCCGGCAGAGGAATCATCTCTGTCCAAATAACATCCGGCCCGCCTCGGGGAACTTCAGATGAGACGAGCTTTCCTGCTTCCGCGAGCGCCAGCCGGAAAGCCGCATCCGTTATTCCTGCCATCGGCGCAGAAGCTGATATGATTTTTTTAAATCCGTTCCAAAAATTCATTTACATTCTCTTCGGCAGTTTAATGCCGAGCAGTTCTAGTCCGCTCTTTAAAACTATTGCTCCCGCCGTAGCCAACCCCAGTCTCGCTTCTGCCGTCTTTTTCTCCGCTTTTATGACAGGCAGGGATTCGTAAAAAGCGTTTAAAACATTCGCCGTTTTAAAGAGATAATCCGCCAAGTGATTCGGTTCGTATTTCTCGGCAGCATAGGTAGCTGCGTCGGAGAAATGAACTAAAGATTCTAAGACTTTCTTTTCCGTCTCGTCCGAAAGCGATTCTATACCAAGCTTCGGTTTCAGCCCGCGCGCTTTCTGTATGATGCTTCTAAGTCTTGAGTAGGTATATTGGATATATGGCGCCGAATTGCCTTTAAGGCTAAGCATCGCATCCCAGTCAAAAACGATATCGCTCAACCGATAATGCGACAGGTCATAGTATTTGACCGCGCCGATGCCCACTTGTTCCGCCGAATTCGGATTTATCTTGGCCGCTGCTTCTTTTGCTTTATCAAGCAAATCCGTAAGTTTTATAAACTCGCCTTTTCGGGTAGAGAACTTTTTCCCCGACGCGCCAAGCATCATTCCGAATTTTATGTGATGCAATTCGATCTCCGGCGCCAGATTTAATAAACGAACTGTTTCAAAAAGCTGCGCGAAATGCAACGCCTGCTCGTTAGCCACCACATAGAGAATTTTTACCGGTTTCCATTTATTTACCCTGTATTCAATGGTCGCTAGATCCGTAGTCGTATAAAGATGCGCTCCGTCCGCTTTCTCTATCACATAAGGTGGAAGTCTCTCGTCTTTAAAAAAGATCTTTACGGCGCCTTCGTCTTTTCGCGCAACGCCAAGTTTCAAAGCATCGTTCACAATTCCCTCAAGCATCGGCTCGTAGAAACTCTCGCCAAGCATCACATCAAATTTCACTTGAAGCCGCTTATAAATTTTTTCAAACTCTTTAATACTTTCTTTTACAAACAGTTTCCAAAGCTTTGTATTTTCCGTATCTTTCTTTTGCAATTTCGCTGTTTCCTTCCGCGCCTCTTCCATTAATATGCCGTTTTCTTCCGCTTCTTTGTGAAACCTGACGTAGAGCGATACCAAATGCTCCACCGGATTTTTTTTGAATTCTTCTTTATCGGCCCAATGCTTGTATGCGTAAATAAGCGCCCCGAATTGCGTTCCCCAATCTCCCAAATGATTGTCGCTTACGACTTTGTATCCCTGAAATCTTAGTAGGTTCGCAATCGCCGCCCCGATTACCGTTGATCGCAAATGTCCCACAGACATAGGTTTTGCAATATTCGGCGCGGAGTAGTCTATAACTATCGTTTTGCCCCTTCCAATAACCCCTGAACCATAACGTTCTCTCTTGCTTAAAATGGCCTCTGCCTCTTTAATCATCGCCTCTTTTGAAATAAAAAAATTAACAAAGCCCGGCGTTGCTATTTCTATCCTTTCAAAAAGTTCCTTTGGCGCTATTTTAAGGACGCTTGATATTATCTCTTTCGCCTCTTCTCGCGGATTTGTCTCTTTAAGTCCCGCTCGTATCATCGCCAAGTTCGTTGAATAATGGCCGAATTTTGAGTCCTCCGGTATTGTTACCTTGGGCTCCAGTTCGCCAGTTGCTTCAATAAGAATATTGGTAATCGTCTCTATCATTAATTAAGATTATATGACGTATATGCCCGCCTTTGCTACCAATAGAAAAGCCTCATTTAATTATGATATCCGCGAAATGCTCGAGGCCGGTATTGAATTGCTTGGCTGGGAGGTTAAATCTGTTAAAAACGGCCGCGCGGACCTTTCAGGTTCTTATGGAATCATTCGCAACGGCGAAGTCTGGCTCGTAAATCTAGACATTCCCTTATATCAGCCGAAAAACACGCCGGGCGAACCCGACATTTCGCGCGCGAAGCGAATTCTTTTAAACAAAAAAGAGATCACCGAGATTCTAAAGAGAACGGAGTCTGAAAGATTATCCATTATTCCCTTGGAGCTTTACGGGAAACACGGTCGAGTAAAAGTAAAACTCGGTCTGGGTTCCCCTCGCCGTAAGGCGGACAAACGCGAGGTGATAAAAAAGAGAGACATCTCCAAGGAATTGGGACGAAAAATAAAATAATTCTCTCTTGCCAAAACGTTGTTTTTGTGTTACACCGCAAAGCGGGGATGAAAGGCCTCGACAAGTTAAAAACTGAATAGTCGCGCGCGGAGCCGGATCTTCTCCAAAAACAGATCCAAAACTACAAACGCCACTAACAAAGTACGCGTTCCCGCTTTCGCTTTTGCGTAACGGGTGTCTCTGGGATACTTCGCCTGAAGTTCCCAGTAAGGCATAATATTTCAGGCTGCGTTCCGTAATCTTGTGTTTCATTGCGAAACAAAGAAGAATAGAAACACGGTTCAATAATCCGTTAGTTCGGTTAAAAGATTATTGATTTACCTCAAACCGAAATATGCTCGTAGACGCTATTCATGATTTTGGCTTGGATGTGGGTTCAACTCCCACCATCTCCACAAGGCCCGCTAATCAGCGGGTTTTATGATATGCAATGCCATATAGTGAGAGTTAATAAATATTCCAAATAAAACCCGCCATTACGCTTCCCTTGACAATACCCCATTTATCTGCTACCATACGCTCAGTTCCCAAAAATCTATGGAAGGAAGTGTCTCTTATGAGAAAGACCGGACCTCCGCTCCACTCCCATCGCGCATTCGATATGTATATGATCGTGTCGTCTTCGCCGGCTTCCCGGGGCGCGCGCTTTCGCGTTCCGCGGCACGCTGGCCGGCCCCACTGCCACTCCAATACAGCCTGAACCAGCGAACACAGCGGTGGGGCACCTTCCATATTGCTGCCGCATAGGATGCGACGTATCGCGCATGCCCTAGTGGCCGCGCAGACAAGCCCCCGTTCACATTGGACGGGGGCAATTTTTATTTATTGACTCGCCAAACAATAACCCTTATTCTGCGTAAAGGCACTAATAGTCGTAAGCCGCCAAAAAATATTTAAAGAAAAATGGATGAGTTAAACATGAATCCGGGTGCTGCCGAAGCAATGGATAAACCCGTTGCTACTGAAGCCGTCGAAACAGGCGCGGCTGAAGATGTCGGCGAGTCGGCGACGGTTGAAGAGTCCTCTGTCGAAGAGACTTCAACTCCCGATGAAACTGACGTAACCGCGTAGTTGCATCAACTAAAACAGGATCCCTAGAGGGATCCTGTTTTTTATTTCACTCAGAGCTTATTTCCCCTTCACACTCAGGGCACTCGTTCTTTATCCTTAAAGTAAATGGCAGTGTCGACATAATCTCGCCATCAATATTTATTTCCGCTCTATAATCTCCTTCCCGTTCAAGCGCTACGCCTCGCAAAAAAACTACGTGACCAATTGATGCAGTATCTGACTTGGCAGGATTTAATTTTACGGCATACGGTTCTATGCAATCCTTCTGATAACCGCTTGTGATTCTCACTCCAAGCTCATGCTCCTTCATATCTCCCGGGACAAAATTCACCACCACCGCCGCTTCGTTATGCACCGCGGGCAAGGAACCCGCGGCAAGGTCAGTTATCGGGTCTATAATCTCAAGCCTTCCTTTATCAAGGATTCTTGCTTCCTGCGCCAATATGGCAAAATTCAATCTCATACCTTATGGATATCCCAAAATTTCTATTTTTTCAACAGCCTGGAGGTTATCCACTTGTAGAACGACTTGGCTGGTTTAGAGTTAAACTATAGTTGCTTTAAAAGTTAACCCTGTCACCGCGGCAGTCAATGCGCTTCTTCATACAGTCCTCCTTCTCTCCACGACCGAAGGACGCGTAAGCATGCCGCGCTTGAGCCACGAGGCAATATTTACGCGCCCTTCCTAAATCAGGCATCCTGCTTTCCGGATAGCAAGCTGAAAAGAACGCGTGTGTGCCACGACAAAACCTCCAACCGACGAGGCGAGCGCCTTTGCAACGGGCGTTTGCCTCACCTTAGACCCTTTTAAAAGGGGTTTTTATTGCCCAAAAGTTATCCACTTGTCGTAGCGAAAAAGTATCATTAAGATGACATTAACGTTCCTTCATAAGTGAAAATCGGAGTCCTACAAAGACTCGTTGCATATAAGCGCCACTTTCTATCGGCACAAAAGAATATGACCTTTAGGTCACAAATGCCGCTCCGCAAGAGCTTATATATACGAAAGAAAGGCTCCTCTCTAGGGAGCCTTTTTCTTTTGCCATCTAATTGACTCATTAATCGCAAACCTCTATATTTTTCATATAAGCAGATACCCCTACAAAAGAAAATATGCGCCCGTTCCAGCATTTCGGAAAAACCGTGAGATTACCGCTCGCGAGCTCCGAGTGATAGACGAGAATGGGCAAAACCTCGGCGTCCTCCAAACGGACGCCGCTCTGAAAATGGCCGAGGCCAAAGGATTTGATTTGATTGAAATCGCCGCTTCGGCAAACCCTCCTGTTGCGCGCATCGGCAGTTACGATAAATTCCGCTATCAAAAGGAGAAGGAGTTTAAAAAAGAAGAGCAGGCCAAGGCAAAAGGTCGGGATGATATGAAACAGGTTCGCATTGGCGTCGGCTCAGCAAGAAACGACCTTTTGATAAGAGCCAAGCAAATTGACGAATTCCTTAAAGGAGGCTATAAAGTAGAGATTTTGCTTAAGCTCCGCGGAAGGGAAAAAGCCAATAAAGAATGGGCTTTGGAGAAACTGAACGAATTTCTTGAGTTAATTACCGAAACTTTCCACATTACGAGCAGCCCCAAACCGGGCGGAAGAGGCTTTACCGTTCAAATAAGCAAAATTTAATCCATGGCAAGAAAAACTTTTTCTAAAAGATTCAAAATCACCAAAACGGGGAAAATCATGCGCCGCCAGATGGGGCTTTCTCATTTTAAATCCAAAAAGAACTCCAAGATTATCCGCAACAAAAGAAGTTCCGTTGCTTTGGCATCCGCTGACAGAAGACAAATAATTGCCGGCTTATAAAAAATAATGACTAGAGTTAAAAGAGGCACTATCGCCCATAAAAAAAGAGAGAGAATTCTCAAATACACCAAAGGCTTCCACTGGGGGAGAAAATCCAAAGAGAGTCTTGCGAAAGAAGCTTTAGTTCACGCTTGGCAACACGCTTATCGCGGCCGAAAAGAAAAGAAAAGAGAACTTCGCGCTCTTTGGAATGTTAAATTGAACGCCGCCCTAAGAGAAGAGGGATTGACTTACAGCAAATTCATCAGCTCCTTAAAAACCAAAAATATCAAGCTTGACCGGAAGGTCTTGGCGGAGATTGCCGCAAACCACTCGGAGTCTTGGAAGAAGCTTGTTTCGTCCGTAAGTGAGGCCTAGGATTGATATACTCATAGGCGTTTCTTAACAGTCTTTGACTGTCTCTGTAAGGCGCCAAAATATGCCTCGCGTCTTTATATTGAAACCAGCCGAAACCTTCATGTTCGGATGATATTTTAACTTCCGTCTCATCGGTTTCCGCAAGATAGAATATTACCACTTTAAAAATCTGTTCCCTGTTTCTGCTAAAACGGAATTTTTCAACTGCCCTAAAATTCCTTTTTATGGAAAGTTTTGCGGGATTTATTCCTGTTTCTTCCTGCGTCTCCCTTATAGCCGCTTCCTTGCTTGTTTCACGCACGTTCACTTCTTCGGAATCTCCGCCGATGGAAGTAACAACGTTTTTCAAATTCTCAATATGACCCTTGGGAAAATTCCAGTATCTTCCCCCATGGTAAAGCAGCAGGAACCTTGGTCCCTGCGATGTGTTTCGGTAGACTATAAGACCGGCCGAAAATTCTTTTTTCATTTTATTCTTGTCCATTACCTTCTTATTCTTTTAAGACATTCATCTACCGGCCAAGCGTTCACGATATTTTTCCGCTCCGCCCATCCTCTGCGGGCTTGTGCCACTCCGAATTTTAAGTAATCCAAATGTCTCACCGAGTGGGCATCCGAGTCTATGGCTAGTTTAACACCGCGCTCCACGCACTTTCTCACGTATTCGTCCTTCAAATCCAATCTGTCGGGAAAAGCGTCAACTTCCAAGGTCAACCCTTCTTTAAAAGCAGCCTCTACAAGCGCATCCATATCAAGGTCTATCGCCTTTCTCTGGTTTATAACGCGAGAGGTTGGATGGAAAATAATATCCACATTTTCATTTCCCATCGCTTTCAAAAGCCTCTCCGTCTGCGAGGCAGCCGGTAAATTAAAGTAAGAATGGACTGCCGCTCCAACTATGTCAAGTTCAGCAAGGGCGTCGTCCGCCAAATCTAAACTCCCGTCTTTTAATATATCGCACTCAATGCCTTTTAGAATTTTAAAGTCATGTCCCTTGTCCGCAAGAATTTTGTTCGCTTTATCAATTTCTTTCCCTTGCTCTCGAAGTCTTCTCTCGTCAAGCCCTCTCGCCATTACAAGTCTCTTGCTGTGATCTGTTATAAGAATATATTTAAGCCCCTTATTAATTGCTGCTTTTGCGTAATCCATTATGCTATTTTCTCCGTCCGTCCAATCGGTTTGAATCTGAAGATCCCCTTTTATGTCTTTCTCCTCTATTAAACGCGGTAGTTTGTTATTGGCCGCCGCTACGAGCTCTCCCGTATTTTCTCTCATCTCCGGCGGCATTAATTTGAGCCCTAGATATTCATATATCTCTGCCTCGGTTTTTCCAGCGACTTGTTTTTTGCCCCTAAAAAGTCCGTATTCGTTAAGTTTCAGTCCTTGCTTGATGGCAATTTTTCTAAGCTCAATATTATGGTCTTTTGAGCCGGTAAAATATATGATTCCCGCCCCGTATGACTCTTTGGGAAGTATCCTCAAGTCAACGTCTATTCCTTCTTTTAATCTAACCGAGGACTTTGTCGGTCCTTTTGAGTAAACGTTTACAACCTCGGGCATTGAAGTAAAATAATCCATCGCCGCCGCCGCGTTTGTCGGGTTTTCAATTAAAGCGAGAACATCTATGTCGCCGATAGTTTCCTTCATTCTCCTTAAAGATCCCGCGATATCTGCCGAAGATACTCCTCTAAGTTTCTGAAGTCTCTTTTTGATTTCTTCCGCTAAACTGTAAGCGACGCCCAGTGTAAATCTCCCCCCGGATTGCTTCAAAAATTGTATGCCTTTTATGATATTCTCTTCCGTTTTTCTGCCGAACCCCTCAAGGTCTCTGATTTTTCCGCCTGCGGCCGCGTTTTCTAAATCTTCAAGGGTTCTTATATCCAATTTTTGGTACAGCTGTTTTATCTTCTTGGGTCCCAGGCCTTCAACCGCTGTTAGGGTGGAAACGTCTATCGGCGCTTTCTTTTTAAGTTCCTCAAAATACTTCACTTTGCCCGTTTTGACATATTCCTCTATTTTATCCGCCATGGATGCTCCTACGCCCGGCACGTCTTCAAGCGCCTTTTTCCCTCCATCTTCGTAAATTTTTGCCACATCTTCCTCCAATTCTTCAATTACTCTCGCCGCCCGCGCATAAGCTCTTGGTCTGAAAGGTTCCTCTTTCATTTCAAGATATTCACTTATCTCCCGGAATATACGGGCTATTTCCTGATTAATCATTTAATAACCGTCTTTGGAGAATGGTCCATAATAGGTATCGCTGTTTTTCGTTTTCCCGGGAACATTACATCCGGGACGATAAACACGATAATCGCCGAAAGAAGTGACGCGACTCCAACCGCCACGAATATAACGTCAAAACCAAAGCGGTCAGCCAAATATCCTCCGGCAAACCCCGTTATTCCGGTCGCAATCCCGAGAAACGTGTGGTCAAGAGACCAGCTGATAGCCGCCTTATTTTTCTCTATATGCCGAGAAAATATTCCCGCCCAAGAGGCGGCGTAAAACGCAAATCCGAGTGCGTAAATCACCTGAAAAACATAAAGCTTCGGAACATTATCAACGAATTTCAACCAAAAGGCCGAGGCAGAAATTAAAAGAAGTCCCACAATCAAGAGATATAAATCGTCTCTCTCTGATTCCGACTTATCTATGAGTATCGCCATTGGCAGTTGTATCGCCGAACGCACCGCCCAATAAATTCCGGCGAGAATTCCGACTGTAACAAGGCTTGCTCCGTCAATTTCACGAACCACGAACACGGCCATTATCGGCGAGACTAACCCCCATCCGCCAAAAAGCATAAGGTCTGCGAAAATAAAATTTCTAACAAGTTTATTTGAGGCAAAATATTTTAAAACTTCCTTTATCATCGGTCTCTTAATGATAGCAGAAGCTTAAAAACTAAGCCTCGCCTTCAAAATTAAGCTCTTTACCGTCGCTCGTCACTTTAATGACATCACCTTTCTTTATCTCTCCCAAAAGAATTTTCGAAGAAAGCGGATCCTTCACTAATTTCGATATGGCGCCTCTAAGCGGTCGCGCGCCAAAAGTTGGGTCATAGCCTTCCCGCGCGATTATCTTTACGGCTTTTTCATCAAAAGTCATTGTTATCCCCTGATTTTCATTGAGCGTCTTTGAAAGAGAGTTAAGCTGCAGGAAAGCGATTTTCTCCATATCTGCAATTGAAAGCGTCTTGAAAGCGATGATGTCTGAAAATCTGTTTAAAAGTTCTGGCTTAAAATATTCCGTAAGCCTCTTCTTAAGCGTTTCTCCGATTACGCGCGGATCTTCTCCTCTCTCAAGCGATTCCTTGATAAAAATTGAATGAGCGTTTGAAGTGGCGATAATTATCGTATTTTGAAAGTCAACCGTCCTTCCAAGTCCGTCCGTCAGTCTTCCGTCATCCAGCACTTGCAAGAAAAGATTCAAGACTTCGCTGTTCGCTTTTTCAAACTCGTCTAAAAGAACAAGACTATATGGCTTCTCGGAGACAGCCTCCGTAAGCACCCCGAATATTTTCCCATCGCTCGCGCCTATAAGGCGCGTAACGCTGTCCGTTTCTTGATATTCGGACATATCAAATCTAATCATCATGTTTTCCGATCCGAACTGAATCGCGGTTAAAGCCTTGGCGAGTTCCGTTTTGCCAACGCCGGTCGGGCCGACAAAAAGAAAGGATGCTATCGGTCCGCCTTGCCTTGCAAGACCGCTTCTGTATTCCCTAAGCGCTCTCGCGACTGCCTCCACCGCCTCCTCTTGGTCAATTAGTCGTCTGTGTATCTCTCCTTCTAAATTTAAAAGCGTCTCAGTCTCTGCTGGACCCGCATGATGTATCGGCACGTTTACTCTTTTCTCCGCCGCCCTGATAATGCCTTCCTCGTTAAGAACTTGTTCTCCTCTTCTTCTCGCTTCGGAAAGCGCTTCCTTCAACAAGCCTTCAGCGGAAGATGGAAGCGGTTTGTTATGAAAATATTTTTTTGCTATCACAACCGCCTTTTTGATGGCCGCAAATGATATTTCCATTTTCCACTCTCGTTCAAGTATTACGCTGTCGTAAGACAGATACTCTTCCGCTTCATCCTCCGTTATTTCCTCTATCTGGATAGCCTCAAAAGCTCCCGCGAAAGAACTGTCCTGTTCTATGAATTTTTTATATTCTTTCGGATACGTCGTGCCAATTACAGGAAATTCCCCTTGACTTATGACGGGCACTAAAATATTCGCTACCGACAAATTGCCTTCGCCTGATGTTCTGCTTAAATCGTGAATTCCGGGTATGTAAAGTATCACATTCCCTGCCGCCCTTATTTCGTTTAAAATCGCGTTTACTCTGCCTCTAAGGCTTGCCGAATCAGCGCCGGAAGTTAAAGCGCCGACATCTAAAGCCACCAGTCTTTTATCAAAAAGTTCGGGAGGAACTTGGTCTTTTACTATCCTGTATGCCAAATGGCCAATTATCGCTTCTTTCCCCACACCTGGCTCGCCCACAAGAATAACGTTTGGTTTTACCGGACGCGATAAGATATCTTCCAGTCGATTGTACTCTTCATTATGTCCGATAAGAAATCCCGATCTGCCGGAAACCGCCAAATTCGTTATGTCGGACCCGAACATGTCAAGCACCTGTGTCGGACGAGACGTCCACGCGCGATTAATGTTTCTGATTTTTGTCATGGGCATCCGCCTCGCGAAAAACGACGTGTGAACTACCGGTCTCTCTTTCGCAAGTCTTCCGAATATAAGCGCCTTCTCCAGATCTTCGGGCATTATATCAAAAAGACTGAAGACTTTTCTCACTTGTTCGTTTCCATCCGATACTTGAGCTACTAAAAGATCTGCCGGCATTATTGACTTTTCCCCAGCTCTTAAGGCCGACTGAAAAGCTCTTAAGAGCGTTACTTCCACGCCCTTTTCTATATCAACTCGGTTCTCTTTAATCGTTGTCTTTTCCGATAATCCTTTTACTTTTGTTTTCAATTCGTCCGAGTCGACTCCTAATCGTCTCGCTGTCTCGCTAGCCTCTTTGGTGTTAAGCGCCACAAGCGTTATTTCCACGGATAAGCCTTTTTCTCTAAGCACCGCTTTGTTGAAAGCGGACATGAGCATTGCTTTCGCTCGCGGGGAAACATAATCAGCCACATTAACTTTCCCTTCCTTTGGAAGTTTTTTAAGTGACCTTCTTGATTTCCCTAAATGGGTCAGCCTCTCAAGCGCAATAAGCATAAGCGCCGCTCCTGCGTACCGGAGACTTGTGTTTTCGGAAACCAAAAACACTGCGGCGCTTACGCACAAAAGCGTCACCGCAGTCGCTGAAACAATCTTTATGAGAAATCTGCCCAAAAAAGAGAGCTTGTAATAATCGTCTTTAAAGTATGGAGAGTACATTTATGTTCACGGCTTTGATTATTAAATAGGCCGGCACGATTGCCCAGATAGCGTAGGCGACAGTAAATATCGCTCCTAAAGCAGCGTATAAAATAAGAGCTAGGACAATCCTTATTGCTCTAAAAATAAATCCAAAAGAATAACCGATAAAGCTTCTGTCCTGATACATTGGCTTAAAAAGATTTCTAGCGCTTACCCTAAGCGCAAACACTCGGTCCAGATAAGTAAGCAAGCGCATGAAAATCTTCACGAAAGCTTGAAAGCTGTCGACATACCAATGTCTAAAAAAATCAGCCGTCCATGCGATAATTTGCAAAGCAACGTATCTAAACGTCATATAGTGAATTATATCTGATTTCAAGAACCATTGCCTCACAAGGCTTTTGTGCTCCCGAGAGGATTCGAACCTCTATGGCAAGCTTCGGAAGCTTGTATCCTATCCGTTGAACGACGGGAGCCACATATGAACAAAACACTATGCTCTTGTTTTACAACACTTTCCTGACGAAAAGTATACTCATCTAAACAATCCGCCAACTTCGTAGATTATTCCCAAAATGAAAGCGGCTATCAATGGGATATCCGATGTCCGCGCGCCCAAAGCTTTTCTTCCCATAAACACTACCATTATGGATTCTACCGCGAGAAATATGCCGCCAGTGATTCCTACGAGAGTCAAAAAATCACTCGTCCCCAAGAAATAAATAATTGGGGGCAACGCCGTGAATAAAGCGTAAGAAATAAACTTTGGCGCCTTTACGTCCTTTAAAACGATACCGATAAACTCCATGCCAAGAAGAGCGAAAGAATCCAAGATTGCGAGAATTCCAAGCAGTCCAATTACCATACGTCCCCATGCGGGAAGCATCGTAAATCCGGTAACCGCATCGGGCGTAACCCCGCTTCCAGAAAGCGCTATAGTCGCCGTGATAAAGACGACATAAAGAACCGCGGGAATCACGGCTCCGAGACGAAGAGCTCTCCTAAAATTTCTTAGACTGTAATCTTTTTCCTCATACCCTTCTCTGATTAAAGAAAGCGCTGATCGTCCGGAAAGTGAAAACAAGAGAGGTCCGAGAGGCAAAAGCAAATTCTTTGGGTCAAATAATGCGGAAGCGGCTATGTTCCCTGTGTCTCCCTTAATAAAAGACAAGACGCCAATAAAAATAATGATTGCTGCCATCGCGGAAAATACTATGAGTCCCGCGGCGGAGGCTCTTTTATTACCCATAAACACAATCGCCGTCCCTGCCGTCCAAAAAACAAGCGCCCCTATGACGGGCGAGATACCCTGAAAAATTAACGAAAAGAAACTGGGTGCGAGCGCTATATAAACCGTTAAGGTAAAAACTATCCCCCCTAAAACGAAAATAAGAGAAGAGAGGTACCCTCTTTTCCCCAGATATTCTTTCGCGTATCCCGCAAACCTTTTATCTTTTCCGCTCTTATCTATTATTCCCGCATATCTTGAATTAATTGCAATTGAAACCCAAGCAAAAAACGCCAAGGCGATAAGTCCATATAAAACGCCGGCTCTTACAAAAACATGCGGAAGGGAAAACATCCCCGCGCCTACTATAAGAGAAGCTAAGAGTCCCGCCGGTCGGAACCGTTTTGTAAACGTTTCTCTGAAAGTCATAAATTATTTAATCCCGTTTTCCTCCTCTTCCTTCCTTATAAGTCCAATTACTTTGGCGATTAGGTCTTTCGGGTCATTTGAAAAAACCAATTTGTTTTTCATTTCTTCCGCTCGCTGAGATTTTTCCACGATGGTTTTGAGCACTTCGTCTGTCTCCCAACTTCCCTCAAGAACTCCGATTGGTTTCTTATCTTCAAAGGCAATGGTGAATTCGTTTAACGTTCCCATTCTGCCGCAGCCCACAATAACCGCATCCGTCATTCTCGTTAAAAGAAGGTTTCTTCCGGAATATCCTTGCCCCGTATACATTACTATGTCGTGATAATCTACCGGCAGCTCATAATCCACGATGTGTTCTCTTTTTGATTCTGCGGGCGAAACCCCAATTACTATTCCCCCTTCCTTTTTCGCGCCTTTGGCGGCCCAGAATGGAAATCCGGTAGTCGCGCCGTCAACCAACACCGCCCCTTGTTTGATAATCTCCCTCCCAAGTTCTTCGGCAATCGCAAAAGCTTCTTCTCCGCAATGGCTAGTCTCCGCCGCGCCCGAAACGCAAATCTTATATTTCAGATAAAAATCTTGCATGTGATTTCTTTTATTCATTGGATTATATCACTAAAACTCTATCGCCGTTCCCTGTTCCGGAATCTGCGCGTCAATGGCGAGTTCATCTCTTGCTTTTCCGGCAAAAATATTTGCGGCATCGTCTTCACTCTGCACAATATACAATTTTTTGACGCGCGCCTTTTGGGGTCTTAGCCATCCAAGCAATTTTTTCTGATCTCCGTGGGCGGAATAGCCGGCAATCTGCCGCACTCTGCACCGAACGACGATTTCTTCCCCAAAAATCTTGACTAGTTTTTCTCCCTCCAGGACCCGTCTACCTAAGGACCCGCGCGCTTGATAACTTATAAAAAGTATCGTGCTTTTCGGATCACCTAAGTACCGATATTCGTGATGTATCATTCTACCTCCTTCGCTCATTCCCGAACCGGCAATTATTATTTTTGGCGGAGGAGCATCGTTTATTTCCTTAGATTGTTCGGTGGTCAAGGTAAATTTTAATCCGGGAAAATTAAAGATCTCGTCTCCTTTTTCAAAGAGATTTATGGCCTCGCGGTCAAAATAGTCCGGGTTATCTGAATATTTCTTGTATATGGCAAGCAATTTTATGGCTAAGGGGCTGTCTATGAAAACCGACACCTTGGGAATCCGCGTATTTTCGGTAAGTTCGTTTATTTCATACAAAAGCTCTTGCGTTCTCTCCATCGCAAATGCCGGAATCATAAGCGTTCCGCCTGCCGTAATCGCTTCTTCAATCGCGTCTTCTAGGACGTTTTTTCTGTCTTCCGTATGCTCATGAATTTTATCCCCGTAGAGAGCTTCCATAACAATATAATCCGTCTCGGGAAGTGGATCCGTGTCTTTTACGAGCGGCGTTTTTACGTTCCCGATGTCGCCTGAAAAAACTATCGTTTTCCCGCCACTTGCAATTCTGATGAAAGCTGATCCAAGAATGTGCCCGGCGTCATAAAATTCAATGTTAAATTCCTTAATCTTTATAAGCTCGTGATATTTCACTCTTCTCCAAATTCCAAGCGCGTCCGTCACGTCCTTTAAGGTATAGAGCGGGGCATGATTATCTTCCTTCGCCTCTTTTTCAATGAGTCCCTGCGAGTCTATAAGCAGTTCCTCCGCGAAATCTTTCGTCGGCGCGGTTGAATATATTTGCCCCCTAAATCCAAGTTTATACAAATAAGGAATCTTACCCGTATGATCTACGTGCGCGTGCGTTATTAGCAAAGCGTCAATTTCCGCCGGATTGTAAGGAAACGGGTCGTAATTTTTCTCTTCCTCTTTTTTTGTGCCTTGTGTTAGTCCGCAATCTACCAGAATCTTCGTCGTTTCCCCCTTCGCGTTCGGCTCACCTAAAAGTAAATAGTTTGCTCCCGTAACCGCTTTCGCGCCTCCGTAAAATGTGAGTTTCATTTCCTAATCAAATCTTTTTTCCCTGACATGTTTTGCTATCTCGTCTTTTAACATTTCCACATGATTTTCGTAGTTTCCCTTCATCTTCTCCCACATCTCCTTGCAGGAATCACATTCGTCGGCGTTTTTTTTATATGCTTCCATTCTCCAAAGACTGTCCGATATTTCGGATAATTGCTGCACTAAATCGTGATTTTGATCTTTCAACATAGTTTTTATTTATTATAACAGGCTGCGAAAAATTACAGTCTTAATTGACAAGATATTAATGATGTGATACAAATGTCGCAGCATTTTTACAAGAAGGAGGACACCCAATGGTAATGACCACTGTCTCTGGTAAGACGAGAAGCAAGTCGATTAGAAGGCCGAAAAGAATGTTTTTTGATTTTCGCTTTGACTTAAATCGACACAAAACACGTATCGTTTTCTTTATTGGAGCGTTTTCGATAGACCAGGCATGGGTCATAGCCTATAAAGTGATACGCTCCAAAGGACATGATCCCATGCTAGCCGACCATAAATCTTGTCAGCACTCGACCTTTCGTCCAGCAAGTATGCCTGAAAGAGGCGCCTTTGCTATGGAGGAAGAAGAATCTGGCGTTTGGAGAATTATAAAGATCAACATTCCTGAAGAAAATCGCTAAAAGGAGGGTCTGACGTGTTGCATTGGTACATCGAAGACAAAAGGATAGCTCGACTAAAACGCACGATTGTCGTCCTCGCTTGTCTTCGCGTCCTGCTTGTCCTGCTCATCATCGCCAGTGCCATTTTCTTCATCTTCGGCGAAGAAGTTCCAGGTGGGAATTTATCCGCGAGCGAGCTGTTTCTTATAAAGCTTCTCGCTGTTTTTCCTTTAACCGTTCTACTTTGCCTTATCTACCACTTGCTCTCTAAGCAAAACGAGCAGGTGAAAGAAAAGCTGGACGGCAAGTTAGAAAATATGCTCCGCTGGATTAATGGCAGTCTTCCTTAATACCAGTAAAAACTCCTCATTGAGGAGTTTTTATTTCTCAAATATTGTTTCTATCCTTCATCGCTCGCGCGACCGCCTCTTTTTCTGACCAAAGAAACTTCTTTCCTCTCGCAAGATGGATAAATCTCTCGCTTCCCTTGCCAGTTATTATGACTGTGTCTCCTTCGCTTGCCAGAGAAACAGCTTTATCTATCGCTTCTTGTCTATCCAGTATTTTTATCGCCTGTTTTCCTCCGTCCTCCGTTCCCTTAGCTATCTCTTCTAATATCACCATTGGATTTTCATCGTAAGGGTCTTCATTCGTGACAATTATCTCGTCGCAATATTTTGCCGCAATCCCTCCCATCTTAGGCCTTTTCCATTTGTCTCTTCCTCCTCCGGCCGAGCCAAGAACGCATATTAATTTACATCCGTCATGACCGAGTCTCAGAGGCAACGCTCCCCATTTATAAACCTGTTCCAAAGATTCCGGCGTATGAGCATAATCCACAATTATTCTAAAGGGCTCATGGACAACTACTTCCATCCTTCCGGGCACTCCTTTAAAATCTTTCAACGCTCTTTCTGTCGCCTCGCGGCTGCAGCCAAAATGGTCTGCAACCTCTACCGCCGCTGCATAATTGGCCTTTAGAAAAGTTCCATTGAAGAAAATTTTCTTATTATTACCTGCCGCTTTGATGAAGTATTCCGCATTTTCATCTTCTCTGTTTATAAAAAACACTTTTCCAAGTTTTGGCGAACCGGCAACGTAACGAAAGAAATCTAATTTTGCCTCTCTGTATTTTTGGAAACCACCGTGCGATTCAATGTGCTCGGGATGCAAGTTAATTAACACAGCCGCATCCCATTCAATGAATCGATGCCGATGTTGAATTATTCCCTGCGAACTGACTTCCACTATTACGAATCGACACCCCTGCCTAACCGCTTCCGCAAGCACTTTCTGGGCTCTGCCTCGGCCAAGCATGGTGTTTTCCGTTGAGTTTGGTTTTTCTTTATTTCCTACGACAATATGAGCTGATGAAATTACCGCCACCTTCTGCCCGCAGGCTCTTAAAGCCTCTGCGATAAGCTCCACCGTTAACGTTTTTCCTTTTGTTCCCGTTACTCCAATTACCACTAATTTATGCGATGGGTTGCCGCAAAAGACTTTCCCTGCCCAAGCGAAAATAAAGTGATATATATTTTTCAGTTTTTTAATCATCCTATCGGATATATTTTAAGGCTTCTTTTAATTTATCGTTTATATTCTTAGTATCTCGGCTAACTTTCCCAACCGCCTCTTTTGCCGCGTCTCGCCGATAACCCAATTTTATTAAGGCGTCATAAACGTCTTCGTCCCATTCAGGAACTTCCCCTCCTTCTTTTATTTTATCTCTTAACTCTACAATTATTCTTTCTGCCGTTTTTTTCCCGATGCCGAACGATTTGGTAAGCGTCTCCGTTCTACCCTCTCTGATTGCCGCTTTTATTTGGTCTGTGGGCCCAAGACCCAAAATACCTATCGCCGCTTTTGGTCCCACTCCCGAAACGGTATTTAATGTTTCAAAAAGATCCCTTTCTCCTCCGCTTAAAAATCCGTAAAGATCAAGTCCGCCCTCTCGGGAGAAGAGGCAAGTAAAAAGTTTCACTTCCTGATTTTCCCGAAGAGCGCTTAAGCCGCCCGCCGGCATAAATATTTTATAAGACTCTCCGCCGGCGACAGCGAAAACCACGAAATTCGTACGTATCTCCTCTATTTTTCCCTTAAGGGCATATATCATTTGTAGTATGTTAAGATTATACGATGGACAGCGAAGAACTGGAAAAATACAAAGAAGCGCTCCTTGCGCTTGAGAGCAGGCTTGAGAGAGAGCTTAAAGAGATCCCCGAGAGGCTGGATTTTGGCGATCAAGTTGACCAAGAAGAAGACGAAGCCGACGAGTCCGTCGCCGCCGATGAACAGGTCGGCATAAGAGACGAGATGAGAGCGCGTTTGGAAAACGTCCGTAGGGCCTTAAATAAAATTAAAGAGGGTACTTACGGTTTATGTGAAAAGTGCGGCCAGCCGATTGAAAAAGAAATTTTAGATATCGTTCCGGAATCAAGTCTCTGTAAAGTCCATAAGCTGGAAGTTTGAGTTCCATGTCCCGTAGTCTCTCGCGGCTCTTTTCAGCCGAACTGGAAGGAATTACGGCCAAATTGATCGCCATAGAGACCGACTTAAACGTCGGTCTTCATGATTTCACGATTGTCGGTCTCGCCGACAAAGCTCTTTCCGAAGCAAGAGAAAGAGTCAATGCCGCTCTTAAAAACTCGGGATTCAAACCGCCGAATCGAGAGAATCGACGAATTACCGTGAATCTCGCTCCCGCCGACGTTCATAAAACTGGTTCGCAATACGATTTGGGCATCGCTTTGGGTTATGCCGCCGCCACGGGCGAACTTCGAAATGCTGATTTTGGTGATAAAATCATCGTCGGCGAATTATCTCTTGACGGCAGTCTTCGCCCCGTAAAAGGCGCTCTAAATATCGCTCGCCTTGCGAGAGATATGGGGTTTAAAGAATTCATTCTTCCAAAAGAGAATGCGAAGGAAGCGGCAATTATCTCGGATATTGACGTAATTCCGGTTAAGAGCCTCTTTGAGGCTGCGAGGCATATTGAAGGCTCTGCTAAAATCAGTCCGGCCAGAAACGAATCTTTGTTAAAATCCGCAGAGAGTTTTGTTTTACTCTCCGACATCAAAGGCCACGAAGCGGCAAAACGCGCTCTTATTGTCGCTTCTTCGGGACGGCATAACTTACTCATGGTCGGCCCTCCCGGATCGGGAAAAACTATGTTGGCTCGCGCCATTAATTCCATTCTGCCTCCGCTTGATTTGGAACGCTCCGTAGAAACTTCCGAAAATTGGAGCGCTGCCGGAATGCTTTCATCGGAGAATCCGTTTGTAGTCACGCGCCCTTTCAGAAGCCCTCACCATTCATCTTCTCTCGCTTCAATCATCGGCGGCGGGTCAAATCCTCGCCCGGGAGAAATAAGTCTGGCTCACAACGGCGTCCTCTTTTTTGATGAATTGCCCGAATTCCATAGAGACGTGCTTGAAGCCTTGCGGCAACCAATGGAGTCGGGAGAAGTGATTGTCTCCCGAGCGAAAGCCAATCTTCGCTTTCCCGCAAGATTTCAATTCGTTTCCGCCATGAATCCTTGTCCGTGCGGATACTATGGAGATCCAGAAATTGAATGCCGTTGCGGCGCATACGACATAATCCGTTATCAGAAAAAAGTCTCTGGACCGTTACTCGACCGCATAGATATTCAAATAAACGTCCCGCGCATAAAATATGATGACCTTAAAAACAAATCCGACTATAACAGGAATTACGATAGATTGATTTCCTCCGCCGAAGAATTTCGAAAAGAAAAATTTAAAAAGTTAGGCATAACGGTTGACGGAAACGCCGCGCTCTCCTCTAAACAATGCGATGCGGTCGCGTGTCTCTCAAAAGAGGCCGAAGAATTCATTAAAAAAATATTTGATTCCGCTCAAATTTCAGGAAGGGGCTACTATCGGTTGCTTAAAGTATCCCGAACAATTGCTGATCTTGATTTGTCGGAAATCATTAACGTGGAGCACGTTGCTGAAGCGTTTCAATACAGGTTGCGTTCCGGTCTACCCCGTTAACATTGTTTTCAAAGAACGCCTCGCTAATCAATTACCTGCTAACCACTCCTACTTGGCACGTTCCGCCAGGCAAAAGTTCTCCCGAAGAGCCGGCAATGCCTAAGACCTCTCCGTTTTCTACAAAGTCACCCTCTTCAACACAAACGTCTGAAAGATGCGAATATGTGGTCATTAAAAACGTGTTCGCATTCTGTATCGTCACGTATCCCCCCTTCCCGTCATTCCATTTTCCGGGCCAGCCGATACCCGTGACAAACCCCGAGTGATTCGCCTCTATTTTCATTCCACAAACGGCAAAAAACACGTTTTCGCCCGCATTTTCCCCCGCGAATTGCGTGTCGAGAAATTCATTCTCCCTCTCCGGTTCCGCAGATATTATGAGCGATTGGGACCCTACAAGCATTGAATCCCCCTCCACTATGAGCGGCTCTTCTCGGGGGATAGTAACGTCTAAGCTCTTTTTCTCAATTCGTGATTCACCATTATTTCGAGATGCCGGAAAAAGCGCTAAAACGCTTGAAATGACGAAATATGCAATTTTTGATAATACTGTGTTAATGGCCGAGATATTATCCCTTTTATCTTTCCTGCGCAAGCAGGAGTTTCACTTACCGCAGATAAGCTACAATACTACACATCATGCGCGCTAAAAAATCCCTTGGACAAAATTTCTTAAAAAATACCTCCATTCTCCGAAAAATAGCCGAGGCGCTGGACGTTAAAGAAGATGACACCATAGTCGAAATCGGCCCGGGACACGGCGAACTTACCCGATTTTTGGTAACTAGAACTCCCAAAGAACTGATAGTCATAGAGAAAGATGAGAAACTCGCCGGTGACTTGCAACAAAAATTTGATGCCGTTCAGACAATTTCAGGAGACGCCTTAAAAGTGCTGTCACAACTTAATCCGCCTAAAGAATGGAAACTTGTCGGAAACATTCCTTACTACATCACCGGTCATTTATTAAGAATCCTCTCCGAATTGCCAAATCCCCCCTTCAAAACCGTTCTGCTTGTTCAAAAAGAAGTGGCCGAGAGAATATCCGCAGTTCCGCCAAAAGCCAACCTTTTATCCTCCGTTACTCGCGGATGGGCCTCGCCAGAATATCTTTTTACCATCCCTCGAGATAATTTCTGTCCCGTGCCCAAGGTTAATTCCGCCGTTATCTTACTCAACCGAGATAAATTAATCGGCGGAGAAAAATATTACACCACCGTTAAAGCTCTCTTTTGCCAACCGCGCAAAAAAGCAATAAATAACCTTGCTGATTCCCTGAACATCTCAAAACTTAACGCAAAAAAAATCTTTGAAGTCTGTAATCTATCCCCCGATCTTCGCCCCCAGAATTTTTCACTAGAAGATATTATCTGTATCTCACGAAATTTTTAGAAACTCCACTCTTTTTATTTCTTAAATCTGCTATCATTTAAGTATTGCTATGTTCCGAAAAGTATTCGCGGTTCTCTTGTTACTGATAGTCTTCGCGGGCTTTATTCCGTCGGCCCACGCACAAAATTTTACCGTAACGGATGAGTGTAGAACTGCAACTCAGAATTTTACATTAGGAATATCTAACTATATGGTAGAGAACCTCCTGTGGAGTGCCGGTTTTCTAGGCGTTGATATGCTCACAAGTTTTCTCCAAGATCTAAGCGTTTTTGGATTTCAAATAGGAGGAATTTTTGAGCCAATCGACCAAGCCATCGACTTTATAAGAGATGTCTGGATGAAGGCGGTTATTTTTGGGCTTATCAGCTCTGTTTTTAACGAAGTCGCAGGATCACTTATCGAGGCCGGTTTAGCCTTAAACATAGATTATCTTACCTCTAATAATTCTCTTCTAGATTACGGCGGAAAGCTTATTCTTCAAATCGCGAATTTCGGATTCATTATAGGTATCATTGTTATCGGCATCGCCACCATTCTTCGTCGAGAAGAGTTTTCTGCAAATAAAATTCTTATTAAGCTCGTTGTCGGCGCCATTTTCGTGAACCTCACGATTCCCATCGCAAGCGGTATTGTTAATTTGGGGACGAGTCTTACCGAAGCGTTTTACAACGCCGCTTCCCCTTGCCCAGGTGCTTTAACTGGCCAATTCACTGCATGGAATCTCAAAAATAAAATCAGGGCCTCATTATTACAAGCTTCAAACGCATCACAGTCAGAACGCGGCTTTAAGATATGCGGAGATAATGAAAGTCCTCCTTACGTTGACTGTGTACCTAAATCAAACGCTGTCGCCGGTGATTTTACATCAGGTATTGAAGAAGATCACCAATCAGATGTGCAAAAACAATTAGCTCAAACAAACGAACAAATATCGGTGTTTACAGATCTATTAGGAGACTTGGCCCTTGATTTTGCATCTTTACTTATTGGTTCGATTTTAAGCATAGTAGCTGCTCTTACTTTCCTGGCTTTTGCTCTCTTCCTGCTTATTAGATATGTAATTCTTATGCTACTCCTTACGTTTTCTCCTCTTATATGGCTAGGCTTCATATTCCCTCCTTTAAAAGTAGTATGGGATAGTTGGTGGAAAAACTTTCTAAAATGGACCTTTTACGGTCCAGTTATCATTTTATTTCTTTCTTTTGCGGCTGTATTTCTGAATGCCTCTAGTGGCACGTCTTCTGGCCCTGCGCTTGTCTTAATTGCTCAATATATCGCAGTTATTATCATAAGCGCCATGGGAATCTTCCTTGCTTCCAAATTTAGCGGTATTGCCGGAAAGCTGGTAATGGCAGGCGTATCTGGTGGAGTTGGTTTTATCGCCGGTAGCACTCAAAGAGTGATAAAGAAAGCGCAAGTAGGAGCCCAGATGCGCGCTGAACAATACAAAACACAGGGTAAAAAGGGAAGGGCATGGTTTGCCACTAACGTCAGCGGAAGAGGTCTTGGGTTTATGGGTAGCGGAGCCTCTCTAGGTGAGGGCGCCAAATCCATATTGTCACAGGTCGGCATCAGTCCCAAAATAGAGACGCTAAAAGACGAAGATGTCAGAAAACAGCTTATTGAACAGAGAATCGGACAAAGAGATATAACGGAAGGACTTGGAAAAGGTAAGAATAAATTCACCCGATGGGTCAAAACGCGTAACGAGCTTAGAACTTTATCTCTTACTGAAGATGATGTTAAAGGCTTGTCCAAAGATGACAAAAAAGCTGTCGCAGAGAATGTCTACGACCTTATGCTGAAATACGACGCGGACCCTTCTAAATTTACGCCTGAAGATGTTGCCGCTTTAGGAAAGGTAGAAAAGGCTGTCTCTTCAGATATCGCCAAGATAGCTTTAAAGAATATCACTGATCCGACAGACATCAATCAAGCGCGGAGAGCACTCGCCATGGGATACGAAAGCATCGCCGATACGATAAAAGAGGGGCTTCCGGAAAATATTGAAAAACTAACAAAGTCGGTGCTAACGATAGAGAAGGAGTCTTTGAGAAACCCCAGTCTCCTTTCCAAGGCAAATCTTGGTAAACTTAGCAAGTTAAAAGACGGGGTCAAAGGACTTAAGGAAAAAGTCGCCGATCAGATCGTAGATAGTATTGCAGGCATGGGTGATAAAGTCGTTCTTAAACTTTCAAACAGCGATCTCAACCGATTCAGCCAAGAGGGCAGTCGCAGTCAACAGGAAAAAATAAGCAACGCCATTGAGAGATTAAGGGATAATACGGGTAGCCTGACAGACGCAGCTGACATACAAACCCTTAGTCGCATTGAAGCAAAGACCGAAGCCCTCAAAAAAAAGAATGATTGGTTTAAAGAAGAACAGCCACTACAACCACAGCAATCTCCGGTTCTCGATCAATACGGACGACCCCTTAATCGATCCTAACGCATTAATCAATCAAAATGAATTTTAAAGAACTTAATTCTATCATCCAGCAATGGCTGGACTCGGATGAGTTTATTGATTCAATCGTGTCTATTCAGGGAGAGTTCGGTCTTCCATCTTCTGCTCCTCTTATTAACACCGTCTTTGACCTCGTCCTCAAAAACATTAGGCCCGAGGAATTTAAAGACAGACTCCTCTCTCTTCTCCCCCAAAACCAGAAGAACGAAGCCATTGTTCAGAAACTTGTCAATTCTTCTCTCCTCCCCATAAAAGCGCCTCTTACCGAATCTGGCACAGATATTTCCGTCATCACCCCGCTTGATGAAACCTCCGCCGTTCCTTTTGTCCCCACACCCATTGCCGCGCCTGCCGAGATTCCTACAGAACCTGAACCTATCGCTCCTAATCTGGAAGAAGCCCCTGAACCTGCCGCCCTCGCCCCAATTTTGAGCGAGAGCACGGCTCCCTTCGTAATCCATGAAGAAAATCTCCCAAAGCAAGTTTCAGCCGAAATGCGCGAACAAGAACCGCTAAGACCAATGTTTTATTCGGGCGAACCCGGAACGCAGAAAAAGGCTCCTATTGCGAGTCTTGAGTTTGGCCGCCAAGAGAAAACTAAGGTTAATCCCGAGAACGTTTTAAATCTTAAGGATTTGCCTTTGTAAGTCGTTTGTGGCTTACTTAAAATTCGGATATTATGCAGTTTCAGGTTCCCCAATTTGAGACGGAAAATAAACTCGTCGGACCTTTTACTATAGTCCAATTTGCGTATGTCGGCGTTGCGGTTGTCATTTCTTTCCTTCTTTTTCCCGTTCTTACAACATGGTTTTGGTTCATTGTCTCCGCCATTTTAGTCGGCAGTTCTCTTGTAATTGCTCTCGTAAAAATCAACGGCCGCTCTATGCCGATTTTCTTGCTAGCGGCTTTTCGTTATTTATGGGAACCGAAAGTGCTGACTCTAAAATTCAAAGTCTCCGGAGCAACCGGTTTTAAGTATATTGAACCCTTTTCTTCCGCGAAAAAAGCCGGGGTCGCGGGACAAGTCTTTCCTGCCATGCCTTCTGTGCCTGCCGTTCTTGTTCCGCCTTTCGCGCCCGCTGAAATTCTGCATGAAACACCCGCTCCTCCGGTTGTTTCAACTACTATTCCCGCCGTATCTGCCATTCCTGCCCTTGAAACACTTGCGCCGATTGTCCCCGCTCCAGAGAAAAAGCGGTCGCGTCTTCAAAATCTCTTTAATAAAATCACCACCACCACCTCTCCCATTCCCTTTAGAGAAGAAAGTTTGAGGCAAGCCGCTTTAAAACGACAGGGATATGAATTCGTAGAAAAGCCAACTGGTGAAACGGTCGTCGCGCGAAGAGTTGATTACAGATAAGTCATTATGCCCAAATCCTCCAAAAATCCAGACTCTATCGGTTCGGTTGAAAATTTAACCGATGTAAAAGAAATTAGAAACAGCGCCATATTTTTGAAGAACGGCGGAATGAGAAAAGTTATTATGGTTGCGGGTGTTAATATAGACCTTAAATCCGAAGACGAGCAAGACTCTGTTATTTCCTCCTTCCAAAACCTTCTAAACTCTCTAGACTTTGCCGTCCAATTCACCGTCCACTCACGTCGGTTGGCTATAAAAGAATACTTAGACAACATGCGCACCCGAATGGACGCGGAACAAAATCAGCTTATTAAGAGTCTGTTCTCCGAATATATTCAATTTATTGAGAAATTTATCGCCGAGAATGCCGTCGTTGAGAAAAGCTTCTTTGTTACCGTTCCTTTTGACACGACTGCCTTATCGGGCATCGGCAAAAGGAAGAGAGAAGAAGAGGAACGAATCGCCAGTATGTCCGTTGACGAGCTTATGCAATATATGGAAAAGCTTAATTTCAGGACGGAGCAAGTTTTACAAGGATTAAGACAGGTTGGACTTCGCGCTGTTACTCTGGAGGATTCGGAGCTTAGAGAGCTTTGCGCCAACTTCTACAATCCGAAGACCATCGAAAAAGAACCTATCCCCGAAGGGGACCCGATAGCCTCCAAGGTTATTGAGATAAAGCCGAATTATTTAAAGATAAACGACAAATTCATTAAAAGTTTCTTTGTTTTAAATTATCCGCGATATCTCACCACGAACTGGCTTGAACCAATCATCAATCGACCAGAGCTTATGGATATATCTATCCATATGTCTCCCACAGATACGAATATCGCTCTTAAAAATCTTACAAGAAAAACCGCTTATCTCTCGGCTGCCATTACCGAAAGACAGGAAAAGGGCTTGGTAAGAGATCCCGCTCTTGAAACCGCCCTTACGGATACGGAGGCTCTTCGTGACTCTCTCCAACAGACTAGGGAAAGGCTCTTTTCTGTAAGTCTTTACTTTTCGGTATACACCGACTCTTTGGATGAGCTCAAAAAGCTGGAGTATAGAATAATTTCCACTTTTGAACGAGCTCTTATTACGGTTAAATGCCCGATGTTTGAACAGGTTAGGCTTTGGCGTTCCGTTAGTCCCTTCGCCAGAAACCTAATGAATATTTCCTCCGCGATGAATTCCGGTCCCGCTTCGGCGTTTTTCCCCTTCATTTCTCCCGACCTAACTACGGACGAGGGCATAATGTATGGACTGAATTTACACAACAATACTCTCGTCATTTTTGACCGCTTTGACCTTGAAAACCACAACTCTGTCATATTCGCCAAATCCGGTTCCGGTAAATCTTACGCCGCGAAGCTTGAACTTCTAAGATCCATAATGCTTGGCACAAATGTTTTAATCCTTGATCCGGAAAATGAATATCAACCGCTCGCAGAAGCTGTCGGTGGAACAACGTTTAAAATATCCCTGACCTCCAAAGATAGTATTAACCCTTTTGATATTCCGATAGTTCCCGAGGGAGAGGATGTGTCCGAAGTCCTCCAATCTCACATAGCAAGTCTTACGGGACTCGTTAAGCTAATGGTTGGAACGGTCACGCCCGCCGAAGAAGGAATTCTTGATAGGGCAATCAATGAAACTTACGCCTCGCGAGATATCTCCCCCGGCAGAGATTTTTCAGGAGCTGATCCCCCACTCCTTGGGGACTTGGAAGACGTTCTCCGCAACATGGACGGCGGCAAAGGTTTGGCAGACAGACTTTACCGTTTTACCAAGGGAAGTTATGCCGGTTTTACCAATCGTCCCACGAACGTAAATGTCAGGAGCAACGTTATTGTCTTCTCTATCAGAGACCTTGAAGAAGAGTTGAGACCCATTGCCATGTATATCGTCCTGAACTATGTTTGGAACATCGTTCGTTCGGAATTAAGGCGTAGAATTATGGTCGTGGATGAAGCGTGGCTCTTGATGAAATATCCCGACTCCGCCGCTTTTCTCTTCAACCTTGTTCGTCGGGCAAGAAAGTATTATTTGGGTATCACAACCATTACCCAAGACGTTGAGGATTTTTTGAACTCACCTTTCGGCCGTCCGGTTATCACAAATTCTTCTCTTCAGCTTTTACTTAAACAGTCTCCCGCGACAATAGACATTGTAGCCAAGGCCTTTAATCTTACGGATGTTGAAAAGAACTACTTGATAGACGTAAACATCGGGCAAGGTTTGATGCTTGTCGGCCAAAAACACATTGCGATCCAAATTGTCCCCTCCTATTTTGAGAATCAGATTATTACCACGAATCCCGAAGAACTCTTAGCGATAAGAGCCGCTGGAGAAAAAACAGAAGAAGCATCAGACAAAAAATCCTCTCTTTCTTAAGGCAGGATCATGCGATATAGTTACCGTATGAACCTGTTTAAGGTTGCACTGGCGCAAGAGGAAGGCGGCATAATATCTGTCGTCAACAATTTTCTCCCCGGCGGTATTGCTAATATTTTTTATATCGGTTTGGGTATTGCCGCCATTTTGGCTCTCGGCGTAATAATATTCGCGGGGATTTTATATGCCTCTTCGGGCGATAGCGAGTCCCGAAAAAAAGACGCTAAAGTATGGCTTCTAGCGGCCGTTAAGGGCCTAGCTGTTGTCGCTCTCGGCTTTGTGATCATTTCTGTTATCAATCCTCGCATCACAACCGTCGTAGACTACGATCTCAAGGACCTTCCCGTACCCGAAGTCAACATTCAACCAGTTAGTGGATATATTCCACCGACAGATTCTTATCCCAAAACCCACTGGCGAGGAGATTATAGCAACAGTGCTGTCTATGCAGCCGGGGACGTTGTTTCTTATCAAAATGTTTCCTATATGGCCATAACCAGCACTACGGGTATTCCGCCGACTGACACTTCCAAATGGCAAGTATTTTCAAGCACGGGAGAAATACCATCCGTAACAGGTACGCCGGCTTACTCCGAAGTTCCTCTCTTAAAGCAAGGGGGAGATCCATGGGGAGGTAAAAAATACGGGCCAAATTGTGGAGGAGCAACATATAGCACTTCGGGCTGCGGGCCAACCTCCGTTGCGATGGCAGTGATTTACTTTACCGGCAACCGATATATGACAAAATCGACCGCCGTCGAGACTGTTGGTAGCGAAATGGTTAAGAGAGGATGGAGGCCGTGCGGTAATGGAACCGCTTGGGCCGGCATAGTCGGCGCTCCTAAGCTTTATGGGCTCACGAGTAAGACCATAAGCGGGCAAAGCGGAATTGCTTCGTGTCTAAGGAATGGCGGAGTCATAGTGGCCCTTATGCGAGCAGCTACTTCTGCAGAAGTAGAATCATTAAAAAACACCCCCCGCGATCGCACGCCGATTTTTACAACGGGAGGACATTATATTGTCGTAAAGGGCATAGACGAAACTAAAAACAGAGTCTACATCAACGATCCCGCGAGAAGGAACGTCCAATCCTCGGAAATCGGTCATTTCTTGAAATATCGCAGAATGACTTGGTGTATTAACAATAAGTAATTGCTTATAATTAAGCTTGTTTCATGATCTCTGTCGCTTTAGCAGCGCAAAACAATAGACCCGGTATTATCGCCGCCCTTGACGGCTTTATCCCTGGCGGTATTGCTAACGTCTTTAACGTAGGGCTAGGTATCGGCGCCATTCTGGCGCTTGGAACGCTTATATTCGCCGGAGTAATGTATTCCACCTCTGGGGATAACGAGTCTCGACAGAAAGAGGCCAATGCGTGGATCAGTGCGGCTGTTAAAGGACTGGCTGTCATCGCCTTTGGTTTCGCGATTTTAAACATTTTAAATCCGAATATTGCAAAAGTGGCTGACTTCAGCATTGATAAGACTCCCTTTGGAACATTGCCCATCCCTATAGTGACTCCTCCATCTACTCCTCCGGAAAGCTCATGTGATGATTGTTCATGGGATCAAAAAGTTGCCGGAACATGTCCTGACCCGTCATGTAACTACGCGTCAAACGAAGAAGTTTGTACTAATTCATGGTATCGTTCACATTGCGATGACGCTGGTCAATATAACCCTCCGTCATGTGCGACAGGTTTCTGTCCCAAAGATAAGTGTACGCGTCCGTGGATAGCCGCGAATTGCCCTAGTACCAAAACAGAATGTACCGCTAGCTGGCGACAAAATAATTGTCCGTGCGATTCACCCGAAAACGGGAGTTGTGATTGGATAATCGAAGCGTGCACCTCTGAATGGAAAACCGATAATTGTTTACCTGTCCTAAACCCGACGCCTCCCTCACCTAATAAATGTGCTGTTAATTGGCGAAATGAACATTGTCCTACCGACGCTATTCCTGTTCCGGAGCCGCAACCTATTAGTCAACTAGTTTATGGCTTTCTTAAAACAGGTAAGTTTTCTGACGATCCTATTTTAGACGCTCCGTCCGCACCTTGTGCTAAAATATGTCCGAACCCGTCTGTCGCTAACCCCTGTCCGCTTACCATTTGTCAACAGTTCCCCTCACAAACAACCGACCCTGTCTATATTTCTAAGGCTGATTTTGACTACATTAACAGCCATTGCAACGAACTATACGGTAAAACCAGGCTGCGTCTGACAAGTGCTGGATATAATGTTATTTCCGCTTCATGTAAAACAGATTGTGCACATCTATACACATGCGACGAGCGAAAATTTGTCATAGAAGGAACTAGCTCTAAGGCTCCTTGCGAATGTCGTTTAAAACCGTTTGACCCCTGCGAGGAGAACACTAGCCCTTCTGACCTAACGTGTTCTCCGATTACACCCGACTGTAGTTACTGTCAATAAATTCTATCCGATAAACTTAATCACTACCCTCCTTGACTGTCCCTCTCCTACGCTTTCTGTTTTTAAGTCCGGTCTCACCGATATTTCTTCGTGCACCAGGTGTCTCTCAAAGGCGTTCATCGGCGGAAGAACGACGTCTCCTTTTGTAGTCGCTGCTTTTTTCGCTCCTGCTTTAGCAAGCTCTACCACGAGTTTTTCCCTTTCCCGATGATGATTATTAACGTCAACCGTTATCGGCCCTTCGTCGTATTTTTTGGCGATAAGCTTTAATACCCTGTTGAAGGCGTTAATAAGCGCCGGCATGTTCTTGGCGTTTATTGTCCCGTCATCAATCTTAAGAGATACCCGCTTTTTTTCCTCATCAATTTCTACACTTGCTTCTTTGAATCCAAAAAGGGGGAGTAGTTTAGTTGTTATTTCCTTTAAGTTCTGCATTTCTGAATTTTCTATTGCAAACAAACTGCTGTCCCACCGCGAAGATAGTGCTCACCAACCAATAAAGCGCCACAGCCGAAGGCAATTTCCATAAGATAAATACCGAGAAAAGCGCAAGAAATACACCCATCATATTCCCCGAAAGCATCGGCATTTTGGAATTAGTTTTGTTCTGATTCTTTACCGAAGGAGAAGAAATCTTTGTCTGAATAAACTGGATGAGTGCCGTGAATATTATAAGCACTATGTTCCTTTCATTTAGGTTTATAAGCCCAAACGCGATTGGATTAAACGTTCCCGGGTCACTTATAAAAGGATAAAGAAGGCTTGATATTTGGCCGTTCAATCCGCTCGTAAAAACCTTAAAGAGGCCCCACATAACAGGGAGTTGAATGAGGAGAACTAGAAACGTGTAGAACGGGTTGATCTTATGTCTTTTGTAAAGCTCCATTAAAAGCTGTGTCTGTTTTTCTTTGTCGTCCTTATGGTCTTCCCTGATTTTCATCATCTCCGGCCCTATTTTCTGCGTCAGTACTTGCTGGTGGAGCATCTTGTGATACATCGGCGCAAGCACCAAGCGCACCGCAATGGTAAGTAAAACTATCGCCGCTCCAAGGTCGTGAAAAGCCACCGTGTTATATAAAAACACAAGCGCGTTTATTATTGGCTGGTACAAAAAAGTATTAAATAGATATGACATCGTTAAGTTCGTTATTAAGAGTCTCCTCATTATCCTTTATCTCGGATACAGTAGTCAAAATTATCACTAAAAAGTCGGATGAAGGATTAAATCTTTCCAAAAAGCGTTTATTAGTTTCGAAAAACCGATATATCAACCTCTCTACCCAATTCCTTTGGACCGCAAGACGTGAATTTTTCCGCGAAACAACCACGCCAACTCGTGAGCGCTTAAGGCCGTTTTCTTTCGCTTTAACAAGAAGAAACTTGCCTCTGTGGAAGGTCTTAAAATCCTTAAAGGCCAAGCTAACATTTAATTTATACTTGGCGCTAATCATTTTAAAACTTAAACAGAAAGTCTCTTTCTGCCCTTCGCCCTTCTTCTTCTGATTACCCCTTTTCCTTTTTTTGTTGATTGTCTCTTTAAAAAGCCGTGAGTTCTCGCTCTTTTTTTCTTTTTGGGGTTATAAGTCGGTTTCATGAGGCTAAAAATAGGTAATTTTACCCGTTTAGTCAATGATTTTTGCTACATTTATACTTAATTGTCAACAAAATCAGCTTATTGTTCGCAAGTTATCCACAGGGGCAGCTTTAGGAATTAATCATTCTTTAAAGCGTTATCCCTTTCCCCTGCATTTCGGCTTAATTCTGTCGCGTCAAAATTTTAATTACGAGTTTTAAAATTTTTTCAATAGCTCTCGCTAAATATTTTGACGCTCGCGCGGTGTCCAAATAGAATGATAGCTATGACCGTTGACGAGCTTTGGAATAGATCTTTAGGTGAAATGGAATTACAAATATCCAGACCTAATTTTCTGACCTGGCTCAAAAATAGTCGGCTGGTTGATAATAAGAGCGGCGACGCGATAGTAGCTTTACCTAATCATTTTGCTAAAGAATGGGTTGAAGCGAAATACGGCAAAACAATTTTAGGAATTTTAAGAACCGAAGACAGTTCAATTAGGAAAATCACTTATATCGTTGACGGAAGTATCCTGAAAAAAAGCGAGCCTCTAAAATCCCCCGAAGAGACGAAACAATTAGTCTTTGGTGAGTTTAAAACCGACCCGGAATCCGGCTTGAATCCTAAATATAACCTTAAAACCTTTGTCGTTGGCTCTTCAAATGAGCTCGCTTACGCGGCCGGAACTGCAATAGTTGATGACATCGGCAACAAATACAACCCTTTGTTCATATATGGAGGAACTGGCTTGGGAAAAACTCATTTTATCCAGGCATTAGGAAACGAAATACATAAAAAACACAAAGGAAAATTTAAAGTTAAATACGTTTCTTCTGAAAAGTTTACAAACGATGTTATTTGGGCCATCCGAAACAAGCGTATTGAAGATATCAAAAACGCTTATAGAAACGTTGATGTGCTTATTATTGACGACATCCAATTTATTGGAGGAAAAGAAAAGACCGAAGAAGAATTTTTCCATACTTTTAATGCTCTCCACGAAAACAATAAACAAATAATCATCTCTTCCGATCGCCCTCCTCGCGCCATACCCATTCTTGAAGAAAGACTTAAGTCGCGCTTTGAAGGAGGAATGACGGTTGATATCGGTTTTCCTGATTTTGAAACCAGAGTAGCAATAATTAAAGTTAAACTTCAAGATAAAAAAGAGTATCTAGACGATGAGATTGTTGGTTTTTTGGCTGATAAGGTGCAGAGGAACGTCAGAGAACTTGAAGGGATAATTAATAAGATCGTTTTTTATAAAAATCATAGTCACTCGTTTGATTTAACTGGCGTGGAAAAAATAATGAACGAAATATTGGAACAATCGGCCGTAAATATTACTCACTCCCAGATAATTAAGTCTGTGGCCGAGTTCTATGAAATATCAACCTCGGACTTAATTGGACGCGGACGTAAGAAAGAAATAGTTGAACCGAGACAAGTGGCCATGTATTTATTGCGCGAGATGCTTAATATGTCCTATCCGTTTATTGCCGAGAAAATGGGGAAAAGAGACCATACGACGGCCATTTACGCTTTTGACAAAATAACCCATTCTTTAAACAATAATCCGTCCTTCAACCAAAAATTAACTATGATTAAAGAGTTAATCAATAAATCTTAGTTGAATTACTTGTGGATTATTTTTGTATAACAATTATAAATATACTCCCCTCTCTAATCTATATAAAAATTAAACCCAACTTATCCCAATCAGTTTAATTCGTATAAAGTGTGTGTTAAAACATTAAAACAAACATTTCCACTTTCCCACAATGACTATTACTACAACAATTTATATTTATTAATTAATAGTAAATACTAATAGATGAAATTTACCGTCTTAAAAAATAATTTAAAAAATTCACTTGACGCTGTCTCACGAATTGCGGGAGAAAATACTGCTCTACCCATTCTTAAAAATGTCCTAGTTAAGGCGGAAGGCGGAAAGATTGACATAATCGCGACTGACCTTGAAACGGCCATTATTAAAACAGTAGCCGGAAAGATAATGGAAGACGGACAAATAACGATTCCATTCGTTGTTTTTAATAATGTTATTAATAATATTCAAAGTGAACGAATTGATATTGAAAATAAAGGATTAAATATTCAAATAAAAACAGATAGCTACGAGGCTAAAATTCAGGGAATGAATTATGAAGAATTTCCCATAATTCCTAGAGTAGAAAGAAAAGATGAATTTATTGAAATAAAGGGAGAAGTTTTAAAAGAAAGCATCAATGCCGTCATAAGCGCGGCTCAAATATCTGAACTAAGACCGGAAATCAGCGGAATACTTCTTGATGTTGATGGAGAAACCATTAAATTTGTGGCGACCGACAGTTTTAGACTAGCTGAAAAAACCCTTTATAGTTCCGATTTTGTAAATAATTTTGAAAGAGGATTTAAAATAATTATTCCCTTAAAACCAGCTCAAGAAATCGTTAGAATAATAACCGACAAAGAAACCATTAGAATTTATTCAGATGAGAGTCAATTAATGGTAAAAGATGACGATATAACGTTTATTACAAGGCTTATTGATGGAAAATTCCCCGAATATACTCCCATAATCCCTAAAAATACGAGCACAAACATAGAAGTAAACAGAGCCGAACTTACAGGAGCGTTAAAACTTGTCAGTTCTTTCAGTCCTAAAAATAACGAAGTGATTTTTAGAATTGTCCCCGACCAAAAATTATTGGAAATTTATTCCGCCGACAGTTTGCTTGGTGAAAATAAATACCTTATTCCCGCGAAAATAACAGGCGAACCACTAAATATTTCCTTTAATTGGCGGTTTATTATGGACGGACTAAAAAACATTACTTCCGAAACGGTAAATATGGGTTTTCAGGGAGACGTTAAACCGTCTGTTATTAAATGGCAAAAAGACAATCCTTATACTTACATCGTAATGCCCATAAAGGATTAACAGTGCCTTTTATTTCTCTAAAATGCCCCCTTTAAAGGATGTTCTATCTATAAATGATGACTTCCTTCTCTCCACTCGCTCCAGAAGAATCAGCGGCCTTAATTACTAATTTATTTTGACTTCGAAATTCGTTATTGGAAATGACTTTTTGATAATTCATCTCGGTCCCAAAATTTCCAGTCATTACGTCAATTAATTGGTCGTTTAAGTAAACCTCAACCTGCGTAATAACCGCTCCGGAATGGATTGTTGACTGGAGTGATAAATCTCCCGTTATAAAATCCCCATTTTTAATGCCGAAAAATTCTATTTTCGGACCGTCCCCAACCACTCCCGGTGTTTCCTCTCCTTCCGCATAGGAATAAGTCGGGGTAGATATTTCGGGTAATATGTTGTTTCTTAGCCAATTTTGAACACCCTCTTCCCAGTTGAGATACTGCGGGTCGGTTAACCTATTCAGATAAAAAAGTATATTGTGCGGATTTTGTCTGTCTAATTCTCCGCGCAAAACAGGTATGGTCGTTGCCTGTGGCTCCGGTTTGGGAAAAGGCTCGTTTGGTCTCAATTTTACGGCCTCGGCAAAAAAATCGTGCCACATTGGAACAGCCGCCAAAATACTTGAACCTCTTTGTTGTAAAGGATAGCGATCATTATTTCCGGCCCAGACTCCCGCCACAAGATTCGGAGTATAACCGAAAGTCCACGCATCAACGTAGTTATCGGTCGTCCCGGTCTTCATGGCTATTTGATAGCCGGAGACGCCGGTTAAATTAAGACTTGATTGAAAAAGAGGCGCTCGCAAGTTTCTATCGGATAAAATATCACTTATAAGTCGCGCGTAATTTTCCTCCACTATTCTCTCCGAATGTTCCTTGTATTCCTCAAGCGCCTTTCCGTTATTGTCTTCCACTTTAAGGATGAAAGTATAAGGATTCCTTACGCCATCATTCGCTATTATGGAATATGCTTCGGCCATTTCTATGGGTCTCACCTCACCTCCTCCCAAAACAAGAGATAAACCGAGACGACTTCTATCCGAAAGCGTCGTTATACCTAACTCTTCTGCCAAATCCAGCACATCGTTAAAACCGGCGAGATAAAGCGTTTTAACGGCGGTTACGTTAATTGATTCCGCCAAACTCTCTTTAAGAGTCACCGGCCCGCGAAAAATATGGTCAAAATTTTGTGGATGATAGCATTCGGTTCTCTCATCGCTGTAGTTCGGTATTGCCGGACAATTTGGATTGTTAGCTGAAAATTCGGTCGGAACGTCAAATAAAATGGTGTCGGGAGTGAATCCTTTTATAAAAGCCCCCATATAGACAAACGGCTTAAAAGACGATCCCGGCTGTCTAAGACCTTGAGTTATCACATCAAAATTTCCTTCAAATCGGCAGGATGACCCTTCAATGCATCCTTCCGGTTCCGGCGGGTTAAAGTAATTCTTTGACCCGACGAGCGCGAGCACTTGACCGGTCTTTGGGTCCATGGCAATTAGGGCGGTATTGTGCCCGGAATAAAGCTCCGTATTTCTGTCCCCTCCCGCCTCAACGGCGGAATTAGCAATTTCTTGTAAATCCACATCAAGGGTAGTGGTTATTTTAAGACCCGCTTTGGAAACGAAATCCTCTCCATACTTGTCATTTAGATAGTCTTGAACTGCCATTACGAAATGCGGCGCGATGGCGAAAGAGGCCGTCTTTGGCTGTTCCATCACCGCTGGTTTGTTATCTTTGGCAGAATTATATTGTTGCTCATCTATCATCCCCAAAGCCTTCATCTGGGAGAGAACGTATTGCCTTCTTTCTTCAAGTTCAATCGTGTGCGACCCCCACGGAGAGTAATAACTAGGAGCCTGCGGTATGGCAACGAGCATTGCCGCTTCAGAGAGACTTACTTCTTTTGCCGGTTTTCCGAAATATGTTTGTGAAGCGGCTTCCACGCCATAGGCATTTTGACCGTAGGGAATCTGGTTGAGATAAAGATTTAATATTTCATCTTTCGTGTAAACGTGTTCCAAACGATACGCCAAAATTAGTTCCTTTAACTTGCGTATAATCGATTTCTCGGGCGTCAAAAACGAATTTTTAGCGACCTGTTGAGTTATCGTTGATCCGCCTTGCGCGCGATAACCCTTTTGGATGTCAACAAAGACCGCCCTTAAAGTCCCTCTTAAATCAAACGCGGAGTGTTCGTAAAAACCGCTGTCTTCAATGGCGATGGTTGCCTGACGCAAAACGTCTGGAATTTCTTCGGGCGACAGATAAGTTCTCTTTTCTTCACCGTGTATTTCGTATAGTAAAGTTTCACCGGTCCGATCAAAAATCTTCGTAGATTCCGTAAGCTCATGCGAAGCTATCTCTCCTACCGTTGGTAAATTCCGGCTCAAATAAAGAAAGCCTAAAACTCCGAGCGCGACTAAAATCCCGGTTATTCCTAAAGCCCAAATCAATATTTTTTTAATCTGTATTTTTTTCACGCTTCTTAATTATACATCGCCCCATACCATCCGGTACGGGGCGACTGTGATTCATCTATTCTTCTCTCTCTAATTAAAATTCTTCTTCTTCGTTTAATTCGTCGTTTCCATCATCAATACTCTCTTCTTCATCCTCATCTTCAAAGTCATTATCATCGTCGCTTTCCTTTATTGAAAAGCCTTCCTCGTTGGAATTAAGCTCATCATAATCGTTATTACTTCCGCCTAATTCTCGAGACTCATCGTCTCCCCAATCGTTTTCTTCAGGGTTCATTATTAATTAACGCGTTTTTGCCGACCTTTTTATTTCTGTCGGAAAGAATATCACAAAGATTTTTGAGGTCAAGGGTTTGATTATTAGGGGATTAAAGCGGCCGTAATGGCAATCGCCAAAGCATCAGAAGCGTCGTCAATCGGATGGAAATCTTTGAGCCCGAGAATGAGTGCCACCATTTTCAAGACAGCTTTCTTATCAGCCGATCCGTAGCCGCTAATGGACTGTTTTACTGTATTCGGGCTGAATTCTCTGATAGGGCAAGATGCCTCCGCCGCGGCGAGAAGAATCACCCCCCTTGCTTCAGCGACAGTCATGGCGGTCGTTTGGTTTTTGGAAAAGAACAGTTTCTCAACCGCCATCACGTTCGGCTGCAGCCGTTTAATGAGTGCGAGCATCTCCTCATGAATAAAAAGCAGCTGTTCCGCGGCATAACCCTTCTCTTTTTTCTCTATTATCCCCTGCTCTAGAAGCGAAAACTTTCCCTCCTTAAAAGCCACGGCGCCATATCCTATGCGATGCGTCCCCGGGTCAATACCCAAATAAATTAGGGAATTAGTTTTATTTCTTAATATTGGCATACACTTCCATTACGTCAGGATGGTCCAAAAGGACTTCCGTCAGAACCTCTATTTTTTCATTGTCCTCTTCTGCGACTGGTTGCTTAAATTTTGGGATAAATTCCCCTTCTCCATTTTGAGTAAACCCCCACATAACCGAACCTTGTTCGGCAAATTTGGCATTATTGTTTAAAAGCAGCCTTTTAACTTCGGCGATAGTTCTGTTTCGGTTGTCCGTCGCGGCTTTAATAACGAAAGCCGTCCCTCCGGGGCCGTAGGCCTCTATTAGAATATCTTCTGTGGGATTATCCTTTGCTCTGTTAATGGCTCTTACTATGTTGTCCGAGGGGACATTTTCTTCCTTGGCTTTGGCTATTGCTGCCCGAAGACGCGGATTGAAATCCGGATTTGGATCAATCTTTGCCGCTGTCTGCACCGCCATCAAGAGCTTTGTGAACTGTTTGGCGCGCTTTTCGTCGGTTAAAGCTTTCTTATGTTTTATTTGGGACCATTTACTGTGTCCTGACATTTGCCTATATTATATATAAGTTATGCCGTCTTTAAATAACAAAAAAGAAAATTTAAACGAAGTTTTCATAAGTAAAATTGCCATTTCTTCTCCCGCCGAACTATCCGCGCGTCTTACTGTCTTGTCAGCGGAGAAAGCGTCAACGAGCGTTTTGCTTGAAGAAATATTGGGAAGCGCGCTTGGTCTTGGCGCTTCGGACGTTCACTTTGAGCCCGCGCGAGATACCGTAAAAGTAAGAATCCGAATAGACGGTATTTTACGCGAGGCAGGTGTTCTTATAAACGAAGAATATAAGTATCTTTTGAGCAGAATTAAGCTTTTAGGCGGCATCAAACTTAATATTCAGGAGAAAGCCCAAGATGGGCGGTTTACTATTTTAAGTCGCGAGAATAAAGGGGATATTGAGGTTCGCGTCTCTATTAACCCCTCCGAATACGGAGCAACGATTGTTCTAAGAATCCTTGACCCAGAAGCGGTGATTCTGGAAATAAAAGACATTGGTCTCCGAACGGACGACCTCCAAAAAATTGAGGAAAATCTCAAAAAGCCGAATGGCATGATTCTAGTGACTGGTCCCACCGGTTCGGGGAAAACTACCACTCTTTACGCGTTTGTTAACCGCCTAAACTCACCGGAAATAAAGATAATAACGATTGAGGACCCCATAGAGTATCACTTAAGCAATATTCAACAAACGCAGGTTGACTCATCCGCTGGCTACGACTTTAAAAACGGCCTAAAATCAATCCTACGCCAAGATCCGGATGTTATTCTTATCGGTGAAATAAGAGACGCCGAAACAGCGGAAATTGCTATGCAGGCAGCTCTTACAGGGCACGTTGTCTTCTCTACCCTTCACACCAATGCAGCCTCGGGCGCTATCCCTCGCCTTTTGGACTTGGAAGTCAAGCCGCAAATCATTGGGCCAGCCGTTAATGTGATAATAGCCCAGCGTTTAGTCAGGAAATTATGTCTAAAATGCCGTAAAAAGACGGAATTAGACAATGAAAAGAGAGAAAAAATGGAGAAATTTATCGTTTCTCTCCCCAAAAATATTGCCCTGCCGACTGCGGAGGAAATGGCATTATACGAACCGGTCGGCTGTCCGTCCTGTATAGATGGTTATAAAGGCAGAACGGCCATATTTGAAATATTGGAAATGAATAAAGATATAGAAATGCTCATTCATAAAGAATCGAGTGAAGTGGAGATTGAGAAACTTGCGGTTGAGAAAGGTTTTATTAATATACAGCAAGATGGAATTATCAAAGCCATAAAAGGGATCACGAGTCTTACGGAAGTGGAAAAAGCAACGGGGCCGATTAGTTGGTAGCGTTTTAAAAACAAAAATCCGCCAAAGACTTCTGAATATTATGGAAACTCTTTTATTTAAAAAATAAAAGAGGTTAAGATGCACCCGAGGCATACCCGAGCCGAAACCCAAGGCAGCTATAAACTGAGGCAACATCCCGTCAGAAATCCTTAACGGATTTGTCCGCATCCTAACATATAGCTTCAGTCTTGTCAAGACTATGTCCGAGATAAATATACAAGGTCAAAAAGAGGAACAAAACTGGGAAAATTTATTACGCCCGGACAGCTTTGGCAAATATATTGGCCAAGAACCGGTTAAAAGAAGTCTTAAGATTATTCTTGAGGCGGCCAATAGAAGAAATGAGCCTATTGACCATATACTTCTTCATGGCCAAGCCGGACTTGGTAAAACCACTTTAGCTCATATTATCGCAAAAGAGGCTAAAGGAAATTTAAAAATTACTTCTGGCCCGGCCATTGAAAAGACCGGGGACTTAGCCGCTATCCTGACAAATCTTGAGAACGGGGACATATTGTTCATTGACGAAGTCCATCGTTTAAATAGGATGATTGAAGAGGTCTTATACTCGGCCATGGAGAGCCGGACGCTAAATATAGTTTTGGGAAAAGGGCCGTCAGCCAGAACAATTTCCATTGATCTTCTTCCTTTTACTCTTATCGCGGCGACCACGAGGATTGATTTATTATCCGGGCCACTTAGATCTAGATTCGGCGCGACCTTTCGTCTTGATTATTATTCATCCAAAGACATTGAAGAAATCATAAAACGGTCGGCCGCCATTTTAGGCGTTCAAATTGACGATGAAGCCGTCAAAATACTCGCCAAGGTCAGCCGCTTCACCCCACGCACTGCAAATAGAATTCTAAAGAGAGCGAGAGATGTTGCCGAGGTGCGCGGGACAAGCTTAATCAATGAAAAGTGCCTTGAAGAACTCTTTGAAATATTGGAGATTGACGATCTCGGCCTTGAATATCAAGACCGAAGGATTCTTCTTATTCTCCGCGACCAATTTAACGGAGGTCCGGCGGGAATCGGCTCCATCTCATCCTCTCTCGGTGAAGAGAAAAGCATAATAGAGGGCGTTTATGAGCCGTATCTTATTAAAATAGGACTTATTAAAAGAACTCCTTCCGGCCGCATGCTTACCGAAAAAGGACTAATCTATTTGGAAAGCCTAAAGAACTAACCAAATGCCCGTCATAATCTCTCGCTCCGAGAAACAAACCAAGAAATTAGGAGCGAAACTGGCCGGAAAAATTATGAAAAATGCCGGTAAGCCGCAAATTGTGTTCTTGATCGGCGAATTAGGCTCGGGGAAAACGGCCTTTTCTAAAGGATTTGCCGAGCATCTCGGCATAAAGAGAGTCTCAAGCCCTACGTTTAATATCGTGAAATCCTATAAAATAAAAAAAGGAGACTACACGCGCTTGGTTCACGCCGATTTATACCGAGTTAAAGATTTAAAAGAACTTGAGAACATCAGCTTTTTCAAAGATCTAAGCAAAAAAGGCATTATTACCTTAATAGAATGGCCAGAAACAGTTACCCGAAAAATATCAGGCATTAAAGTTCGCTTCGCTCACGGCGGAAATGAAAATGAACGATTGATTAAAATAAGCTAAAACTCATGGAACATTCCTTTCTTATAATAGACGCGAACTCTCTTATCCATCGGGCCTACCACGCCCTCCCTCCTCTCACAGACTCTCAAGGAAAACCGGCAGGCGCTTTATACGGTCTTTCAAGCATACTTTTGAAAATCCTAAGAGAAGTCATTCCAGAATATGCTGTTGCGGCCTTTGACCGCCCGGAACCCACTTTTCGGGAAAAAGAATACTCTGCCTATAAGGAACACCGCCCGGGAGCGGAAGAAAGTTTGATTTCTCAACTCATTTCCTCCAAAGACTTCTTCAAAGCTTTCGGAATTGCCAGTTTGGACTCCCCGGGGTTTGAAGCGGACGACATTATAGGAACAGTTGTTTCAAACGCCTCCCGCGCGGCGAAAGTGAAGAAAATCATAATTCTATCGGGCGATTTGGATGTTCTTCAACTTGTGGAAGACAACCATATCGTCGCCTGGGTGCCTCAAAAAGGCATAAGCTCATTCACTGAATACAACCGCGAAGCGGTAATCAAACGTTTTGGTGTCCCCCCAGAACATATTCCGGACTATAAAGGGCTGGTTGGAGACACTTCAGATAATATTCCGGGTGTTTCCGGTATTGGCCCTAAAACAGCAGCAGCTCTCATTAAAAACTACGGCCCATTAGAAGACCTTTATGCTCTTTCACCTGAACCAAAAACAACGGCTTTAAAAAATGTCATTGAAAGCAAAGAGAAAGCTCTGCTCTCCAAGCATCTCGCGACCATCTCCCAGAACGCGCCGATTTCTTTTCCCTCGGTTGAAGATTTTAAAGTTAATCCCCTTTCTCCCACTGACCTCTCCGCTTTTCTTCTCATGAAAGGATTTAGAAATTTGTCAGAAAGAGCGGCCTCCCTTCGTTTTTAGTTACAAGGAGTTGTTATACAATTATCCTGTAACTTGCTGACAATCGGCGAAAATTTTAAATTATTCAAACGAGAGCTTATTCCCTTTTGGGCGGCTCTTTTTTCTGGAATTTTAATTTCCATTCTTGCCTTTATTTATTTCTCCCTTCTTTGGTTTATTGTCTCCTGCGTTTTATTCGCCGTTATTGTCGGCGTTACATTATTTATAGGGCTGTCCTTCTCGGCTTGTAGGCGGGAAAAAACATTTGAAGAAAATCGGCTGGAAAAACTCATCACAAACGTTAATGATGCCATTATCGTTTACGACAAAGAATTTCGGATAATTGTTTGGAACCGGATGGCGGAAGAAATATTTAGATTACGCAAAGATGACGTCTTGAAGCAGACTATCTCACCCGAAAAAATATCTGATCCGTCTTTTAAGATTCTCGTGCAAACGATTTTCCCGTCGCTCGCCCCGTCAGTCATTAAAAAAAGCCCTGCAGGAGAATATCCTCAACTTATGGATGTTTCCTTTCCCGATCCGACCCTTGAATTGGCCGTTACGACCGACCGAATTTTGGATAGGAATGGACACCCGATTGGTTTTATAAAAATCGTAAAAAACAAAACGAGAGAAGTTGAACTCTTGCGTTCCAAGTCGGAGTTTATCACCGTTGCGGCTCATCAATTACGCACCCCTTTAACCGCCGTTCATTGGATATTTGAGACGTTCGTTAAAAACGAATCTCTCGCGCCAGCCGACCGAGAACTTGTCTCAAACGGACTAGCCGCTTCAGTGAGATTGTTAAAAATAGTGAACGATTTGCTTGACGTCTCCAAAATTGAATCAGGCCGATTCGGCTACAACTTCACGGAAATTGACATAGGAATGTTTATGGATGACCTTCTCAAAAATGCAAATCTTTTGGCCCAAAAATACGGCGTCTCACTTTACTTTGACCGGCCAAAAACCCCTATTATCATTCACGGCGACCCGCAAAAACTGGGAATTGCTTTTTCAAATCTCCTGGATAATGCCATCAAATATAATGTAAAAAACGGACAAGTCATCGTTAAAATTGAACCTTATCCAAATCGTCCTTATATTCAAATATCGGTTAAAGACACGGGGATTGGTATAAGCAAAGAAGCTATCCCTAAGCTTTTCAGTAAGTTTTTCAGAGGAGAAAACACCGTTAAAGAGCAAACCGAAGGGTCGGGATTAGGGCTCTACATTACTAAAAACATTATTGTCCGACACGGTGGCAACATCTCGGCCGAATCTTTCCTCGGGAGAGGATCTGTTTTTTACATCGTTCTTCCAACCGATCCCGCCCTCATTCCGCCGAAAGAAGTCTCTATTGAATAAATGCCCGAACTTCCGGAAGTAGAAAATACCGTTCGCAGTCTCAATAAGCTCATTATCGGCAGCCGTATTAAAAAAGTCTGGACTGACGCGCCGAAACTTGTAAGACGGGGTTCGTTTGAAGAACTAAAAAAAGGAATTAAAAATCGCAAAATTATTAACGTCAAAAGACGTGCTAAAAATATAATACTGTCGTTGGAAGGCGGATATGCGCTGCTGATTCATCTTAAAATGACGGGACATTTTCTAATCGGCAAATGGGAAATTAAAAAAAATGATGGAAAAGAAACCGCCGTTTCATTGCTTAAGGGCGCTTTAAGCGAAAAAGTGAACGACTATATTCATATCATCTTCTATCTTGACGACGGCCGCGAAATAGCTCTCTCTGATTTACGAAAGTTCGTAAAACTTATTTTCGGAAAAGAAGACGAGATATATAAAGAAAAAGGGATTTATGATGCCGGCACGGAAGCGCTTGAAATGAAATTCAGTGAATTTCACTCCGTTGTCTCCAAGTCTCACAAAAACATTAAAACCCTTTTAATGGATCAGACAAAAATCGCAGGGATAGGAAACATCTATTCAGATGACATTCTTTTTAGAGCTAAAATTCACCCTTTGCGTAACGCCTCTTCATTATCCGGCGGAGAAATAAAAAAACTTTACGCTTCAATAAAAGAGGTTTTATCTCTTGCGATACGCCTCGGCGGTACATCCATTTCCGATTACCGTAACGTCAAGGGTGAAAAAGGAAGTTATGGCGAACAAAGACTCGTTTATCGTCGAGATGGGAAACCATGCCCCCGATGCAAGACTCCCATAAAAAGAATTAAAATCGGTAGTCGCTCAGCAAGATTTTGTCCGTCCTGTCAATCGTTATAGATCTATCAGGTTTGAGCTTCAAAATCGTAGTTTTAGGTTTTGTTTTTTAAGGTTTGAGCTATTATCATATCTGTAATGATTATTTTTCTTTATGGTGAAGATTCTTTTCGCCGGAAAAGGAAATATGCGGAAATCGTCTCGGAATTCACCGGAAAAAACGGCAATCTTGGCTTCTCCGAGTTCTCTGCCGACGAATCGGATAAATTCTTAGAAGCGGTCAAAAATAGATCAATTTTTTCGCCCCGCACTCTTATTGGTTTTAAAGATATTGAATTTACTCTTTTGCCGGAGGATGTTTCTTACCGCCTAAAAAACATTCTTGCTGAAGTGGCAGCAAGCAATGAAATAATCGTTCTTATTGGAAGTGTTGAGCCTTTTCTGCCGACTGATATGCCTTTTCTCATGGAACCCCCCACAAAAACGCAAGAATTTAGTCAGCTATCCAGGGAGAAACTTGCCTTTTTTGTGCTGAAAGAAGCCGCCGAAAGAGGAATAAATTTTTCGGAATCAGATGCCAAAAACCTGATTGCTTCACTTTCGAACGATCTCTGGGCTATCAGTTCGGAGCTTGATAAAATGGCTTCCGCTAAGTCTTATTACCTTCCCTCGTCCGTCGCTGATGAACCGACTTATTTTGGACTCTTGAACGTGCTTAAACTCGGTAAAACGCGAGAGAGAAAATTAATCGCGCTTGAAATCATTCTTTACAAACTTAAAGAAGATCCAGCCAGGGTTTTTAACGGACTTGCTTACTCCGCTCCCCGAGGAACTTTACCGGGGAAATGGTTTGGTCTTATGGCCGACTATGACATAGCCGTCAAATCTGGCAAGTTGGATTACGAAGAAGCCTTGCTTGATTTTGCCATCCGTTAAGCTCACCTTGTAAGTTAAGAAGCCCGTACTCGGGCTAGTCGTGATTTAAGCCTACGCGCCTTATTCTTTTTGATTAGCTTCGTTTTAGCCGCTTTATCAAGCGCTCTGTATACTTCGGAAAGCGATGTTCTCTTTGTTGCTTCGTCCTTTTCCGATAAACCTTTTTTATAAGTCTTTACCGAAGCTCTAAGAGAACTCATTTTTTTTAAATTCTCCTGCCTTCTTCTACTGGATTGTCTCAAAGCTTTTCTAGCTGATTTTATTCGTGGCATACGCGCGAATTATAAGGAAGTTACCCAATGCTTTTCAAGTGTCTCACATCGCAATATTTCTCTGAAATTGTCAAGGCTAATAAATCTATTCGCCAACCTCTCTCCGCAAGAGCCGGATTCTGATTAGCAAAAAACAAACACGCCCTCCTTAATTTAAATAATTTTGCTTGAGTCAAATTATCTTCTGGCCGCAATTCTATAGCTTGGCCATTATTATGCCTTAATCTGCTTAAAGTTTTGACCTCTATAAAAACAAGGATGTCATTATGGTCTTTGGCAATAATATCTATCTCGCCACACGGACATCGGACATTTGTCCTAAGTATTTTATAGCCGTTTCTTTTTAAAAACCTGGCCGACATTTTTTCACCCCACGCCCCAATTTCTATATGCCCATCTTTAAAGGGAGGAAATTTTTTCATTCTTCTTATTATAAATTTGTTTTAAAATGTTTGCCGGCAAACATTCACAACACGTAATCTTGCACAAAATGTTTGCCGACAAACATTTTGTGCAAGATTTTTGCATTTTTGTCTGTTGGCAAACAATCGTTTTCACATTAAAAGACCCAAATTTGTAATAAAATGTTTGCCGGCAAACATTTTATTACAAATTTGAAGGATAGAGTGTGAAAACAAATGTGAAGACAGTTTTTAATGTGAAAACAGTGTGAAAACACTTGTTTAACGGTAAACGAAATATATTTGCCAATAAGTAAAACATCACAAACCATTCTATAACTCGGCCATATATGACCCGGACATTTGTCCACAACGCGGCCAAGTTATACCCATAGTTATCCACATTTTTGCCCTAGGCATCCTGACGAGAGATATTATGACCATATTCAGTTTATCTAAGGTATATGTCACAATAAGCGGATGAACGAGGATGAATTTATCTGCTGTAATTGCGGCAAACAGGTAGAGTCTTCCGAGGACATAGGCACGGCCCATCGGAATCATTGCCCACATTGTCTTTCCTCTCTTCACCTTGATAAAGAGATTTCGGGTGATCGCGCCGCCAATTGTGGCGGATGTATGACGCCTTTAGGTCTCACGTTTAAAAAAGAAGGGATTGATAAACACGGCCGCGAAAAAAGAGGAGAGCTAATGATTGTTCACAAATGCTCCAAATGCGGGAAAATTTCCATCAATCGCCTTGCCGCGGATGACGATGAAATAGCCATAATCGCTTTGTTTAATAAGTCTCTGGAGTTATCATTTGAAGTGATAGAAAAAATATCCAAAGAGGGGATAGATATACTGAGAAGCGAAGACAAAAAAGAAGTCTTCATAAAACTGTTTGGAAAGGGAATTAAAAATATTTAATTTTTATGTTTGAACGTCTATCTAATCTGTTTAATGAAAAAAAAGAGGAAGAAGGGGAAATAAAGCAAAAAAAAGCGCCAATTAAAATATGGCAGCTTGTGGTGCTTGGAGTTGTTATGACTTTCATGATTGTCTCAATCCTAGCTTTTCAAATGCCCGAAAGCTCTTCCAATGATACGTCGCTAACGGAAGACGAAGGACAAAACACTCCAGAAAATATTCCGCTTAAGGAAGACGAATCCGACAAAAGCGTGGAAATAAAAGATTTTTCCACTTTCAAAGAAATTGACACATCAGGTCTAGATCCGAAGGAGACATATATCGCGATAAGAGAGGAATTTTTTAAAATCAAAAACACGAACGACTTGGTGGTCTTCGCCGAAATGTATGGAAGCGAAGCGAACATCTCAACTGCCAAACGTTTTGACGAAATGGGAAATCTAGCGGGTGGAGAAGAAGTGATGTCTGTTATTTTTTCTACTATTTCTCGAGTGGTCAAGTCGGTCGAAGTAACGACTGAGTCCGCGAATAAAGCCGTTATTAAAGTAACGTCGGACGGCGGGAGAGAAGGGGAAGTAATAATGGTTTTTGAAAGAGGAAGCTGGAAGCTCGACTCGGAAAAGTGGTGAAAGTAAAAAAAGAATTATTAGCTCTTGCCGACAAAAAACACGCAAAAAATTTAGCGCGGTTTTTTAAAACAAGGAAAGGTGAATATGGGGAAGGGGATATATTTTTGGGAATAACTGTCCCGGTTCAGAGAATTATCGCCGAAAAATATTTCCGCGAAACAAGTGTAGATGACATAGAAAGACTTTTACGTGATTCGTTTCATGAAGTGCGATTAACAGCGCTTATGATGCTTGTTTTAAGGTACCGGAAGGGGATAAAAGAAGAAAAAGAAAAAATATATCGTTTTTATTTAAAACATACGGCGAAAATTAACAACTGGGATCTGGTTGATTTATCCGCTCATAAAATAGTGGGGGACTGGCTTGCTGATAAAAATAAGTTACCGCTTTATCTCCTGGCAAAATCTAGGAATTTATGGGAAAGGCGTATAGCCATAATTTCCACTTTTGCCTTCATACGTAAAAATAATCTGGATGATACTTTCACCCTCGCGAAAATTTTACTAAAGGACAAAGAAGATTTGATGCACAAGGCCGTTGGCTGGGCATTGCGTGAGTGCGGGAAAAAGAACAAAGCCCGCCTCAAAGAATTCATAGAAAGATACGGTAGCTGCATGCCCCGCACAACCCTTCGTTATGCGATAGAAAAATTCCCGGAAACGGAGAGAAAAAAGCTTCTGCAAAAAACGGCAAAAAATAAAAAAGCATAAAAACAAGGCCTTATTTAAAAGCTTTTTAATTATATGTGGACGATGCAGGATTCGAACCTGCGGCCTTCTCGGTGTAAACGAGACGCTCTAACCAACTGAGCTAATCGTCCATGGGTGCGCCTACTTGGACTCGAACCAAGGACCCTGGAGGTATAAGCTCCATGCTCTAACCAGCTGAGCTATAGGCGCTTACTCTGTTAGCGTGCCCATTATGCCTTAAACCGTGGCCTGTTTCAAACCGTATTTAGAGACAAGTGCGTAGAACTCGTCTTGTTCCAAAACCTCTTTTTTAACGAGTTCTTCCGCCACATGCTCCAGAGCGCTCTTATATTTTTTGATTGCCGCAATAGCCGTGTCGTAAGCCGAGTCAATAAATCTTTTTACTTCCCTATCTATTTCTTCGGCGGTGCTGTTTGAATAGTTTCTTTCAGTGGTTATCTCTCTCCCCAAAAAAATAGTTTCTTCCGTATCGCCGAAAGTCATCGGTCCCAGCTTGTCGCTCATGCCATAGCGAGTCACAATTGCGCGCGCTATCTCTGATGCTTTTTTTAAATCATCTGAAGCTCCGGTTGAAACATCCTTAAAAAATTCTTTTTCAGAAGCATGTCCGGCAACGAGCATCGCCATATCGGCAATAAACTGCTTTCTTGTTTTTAAACGAATCTCTTCAAGAGGCAACTTCATTGTGTATCCTCCCGCTCTCCCTCTACTTACGATGGAGACTTTTTGTATCGGGTCCGAATCGGGTAGTGAAGCGGCGACAACGGCATGTCCTGCTTCATGAATCGCGGTCATCTTCTTTTCCTTGTCTGAAATTATGCGGCTCTTTCGCGCGGGTCCAAGCAGCACTTTTTCTATAGAGTCATATATCGCCTCTTGTGGTATTTCGCGGAGATTTTTCTGTGCGGCAAGAATAGCGGCTTCATTTATCAAGTTTTCCAAATCTGCTCCCGAAAATCCGGGGGTGCGAACAGCCACTTTTTTTAAATCAGTGTTCTTTGTCATGGGTTTGTTTCTCGCGTGAATTTTTAAGATTTCTTCTCGTTCGCCGATGTCTGGCAGATCAAGAACCACTCGGCGATCAAAACGTCCGGGACGAAGAAGTGCAGGATCCAAAACGTCAGGTCTGTTTGTCGCGGCAAGGACGATTACTTTCTCGTCCCTGTCAAAGCCATCCATCTCAACAAGTATCTGGTTTAAAGTTTGCTCTCGCTCGTCGTGTCCTCCGCCAAGACCCGCCCCGCGTTCTCTGCCCACCGCGTCAATCTCGTCTACAAAAAGAATTGAAGGCGCCGCCGCCTTCGCTGTTTTGAAGGCGTCTCGCGTGCGTGAAGCGCCGACACCTACGAACATCTCTACGAACTCCGAAGCGGAAATGTGGAAAAAGGGTACGCCCGCCTCACCAGCAACCGCCCGGGCGAGCAAAGTCTTTCCCGTCCCAGGCGGTCCCATTAGGAGAACTCCTCGCGGAATCTTCGCACCAACTTCCTGATATTTCTTCGGATTTTTAAGAAAGTCAACAACTTCTTCCAGCTCCTGCTTGGCTTCCTTTAATCCTGCTACGTCTTTAAAAGAAATTCGCTCCTTCAAGTTGGTAAAAAGCCTGATGTTTGACTTGCCGAAAGTAAGCGCCTGATTAGCGCCCGCCGTCGCTCTTCTAAGAAAGAAGAAGAAAAGCAAGGCGAGAGCGACAATCGGGACGACAGTAGGAACAATTATGCCCCAAAAAACGCTGCGAGCCGAGCTGTTCTTTACTTCAAAAGGCACGTTTTTTAACTGTTCCGTGTCTACGCCGTAGTCTTTCAATATCTCCGTAACGTTTGCCGTTGGCTCTTTAGTTGCCGAAATAAGAGTTGCGTCTTGAAGTTCTGCCGTCAGGATATTATCGGAAAGCTCTAGTTTTTTAACTTCTCCCGCCGCAACTTTCGCGGCGATCTCGTTTAAAGTGGTCTCTTTAGTTTTCTTCTCTACGGTAAAAGATGCGAAAAGAACCGCCACCGCCAAAAGAGCGACCGCAACCCACGCGAATTTTCTAATCAACTTAAACATTTTAAAAAGGCTTTTACTTGGCGAGCTTAAGTATAATCCTCTTTTCCTCTGGTTTTATGGCCTCAATGCGGAAATCCTCTTGAGAGTCTAAAACCAGTCTCGCTTTCATTTCCTCTGGACTGCCGAACTCGGAAATATGAATAAGGCCGATAATATCCTCCGTAAGTTTAACAAACGCGCCGAACGGATTGAATTTGTAAATCATGCCGCGAATAACATCGCCCACCTTATATTTGTTTTCAATATCTTTCCACGGATCGGGTTGCAGAGCTTTAAGTGAAAGTGAAATCTTATTGTCTTTAACTTCAATCACCTGCGCTTTGACCATGTCTCCGACAGAAACGATTTCCTTCGGTGACTCTATAAGTTTGTGTCCAAGCTCCGATATATGAATGAGTCCCTCTATCTCCGGATTATCCGCAAAACGGATAAAAGCGCCAAAATTGGCAAGACCCGAAATTATTCCGGTTACCACATCTCCTGTTTTATATTGATTTATCAGGTCTTTTACGTTCTGACTTAAAACTTCCTTCTCGGAAACGATGAGTTTGTTGGTTCTCGGGTTTAGTCCGATGATTTTAATTTCTAGTTCTTGACCCACGAATTTATTAAGCTCCTCAATTATTTTTTCTCTCGTCTCACCGGTCACGCGCGGATAATGCTCAACGGAAAGCTGGGAAACGGGGAGAAAGCCTTTGAGATCAAAAAGCTCCACAAGAAGCCCGCCCGAATTGGCGCCGAATACTTTCACTTTTATCGGTTCGTCTCTTTCTTGAGTTTCTTTAGCTAAAGCCCAAGCTTTCTGTTTGTCAGCCTCGGTAAGAGAGAGTTCCACGAACCCGTTTTCATTCTCCGGGTCCACAACCTTGGCGCTTACGACGTCGCCGACATTCAACCCCTTTACCACTTCGCGACCGTTCAAAAATTCTCTTCCGTAAACGACGGCCGCGCCAACGCGCGCTATCTCAAAGAAAGCCTTTTTAGGAGTCTTTTCAATCAATTTCGCCTCCACTATCTCGCCCTTCTTTAATATAGGGGCTAAATCAGGGCGGGTTTTAATAAGTTGAGCTAGATCCATATTATTTTTATGCAACAGATAATAACCCGTTTCTTTATTGAAAATCAAGGCTTTTTCTGTTAAATTACGAGGCGTGATTATCAATTGGCACGGCGGGGGCTCTTACAAAATCCAAAGCTCGGATATTGATGTCCTTGTAGATCCCGCCTCGGGGAACGCAAACAATCGCCTAAAAGGCAATTTAATTTTGAAGACCCAAGTATCTCTTCCCTTAGACATTCAAAATATTCCGGAACAGGAGATTATCACTGCCGGCGAATACGAAATCAAAGGAATAAAAATTAAGGGAATTCAAATCTCGTCTGACGGTAAAACTCTTAAAACCGCTTATAGAATCGTAATTGACGATATAAGTCTCGGATTCTTGGGAGATATCAATACCGAACTAAACGAAAAAACGCTTGATGAATTGGGAGAGATAGATATCCTTTTCGTTCCCGCGAAGCCTATTGCGGGTCAACTCATCAAGTCGGTTGATCCGTCAATCGCCATTCCCGGCTGGGGCGATCCTAAAATCGTCGCGACAGAAGTTGGCCAAAAACCGGATAGCCAAGAGAAGCTGGTCATAAAGAAAAAAGACATTGAAGCGGAAGAAGGATTCCGCTTGGTAATTCTCAAATCGTAAATTATGGAAGAAAAAAAAGTCACCATTACGGGCGGTAAAATCAATCCCCGCGAAATAACGGAAGAACTTCGTGAATCTTTCTTGGATTACGCGATGTCTGTTATCGTTGACCGCGCTTTGCCTGATGTTCGGGACGGCCTGAAGCCGGTGCAACGAAGAATATTGTGGTCTATGTGGGAGTCTGGACTCACTTCCGGCGCGAAAACAAGAAAATCGGCAACGGTCGTCGGAGACGTCCTCGGCAAATATCATCCTCACGGCGATTCCTCCGTCTATGAAGCGATGGTTCGCCTTGCTCAAGATTTTTCTGTTCGTTATCCGCTTGTCATCGGGCAAGGAAACTTCGGTTCCATAGACGGCGACAGCGCCGCCGCTTATCGTTACACGGAAGCCAAAATGTCCAAAGTGGCAGAAGAACTTCTTGTTGATATTGATAAAAAAACAGTTGATTTTATGCCGAACTTTGACGGCACGCATGATGAGCCAACCGTTCTTCCGGCAAAAATCCCAAATCTTTTGTTGAACGGCTCGGTCGGTATTGCTGTCGGTATGGCTACGAATATCCCGCCGCACAACCTCGATGAAATTCTTTTGGCCGCTTCGTATCTTATAGATAATCCGGAAGCTACTTCGGCCGAACTAATGGAGTTCATTAAAGGCCCCGATTTCCCGACGGGCGGCGTAGTCTATGATAAACGCGGCATCACTGAAGCCTATTCTTCGGGTAAAGGGAAAATAACCATACGCGGCGTCGCCGAAATTGAAGACAAACGCATCATCATCACGGAAATTCCTTATCAGGTAAATAAAGCGGAACTCATTATAAAACTAGCCGAGCTTGTTCAAGAAAAGAAGATAGAAGGAATAAGAGACATAAAAGACGAATCGGACAAAAATATCCGTATCGTTATTGACTTGAAAACCGACACCATTCCACAAAAAATTCTAAACCAGCTTTACAAACAAACGGACCTCCAGAAGGATTTTCACTTGAATATGATTGCGCTTGGAAAAGGTTTAAAGCCTTCCTTAATGTCCGTTAAAGACGTTCTTCTCGCCCATATAGAGCACAGGAGAGAAGTGGTTCGACGCCGGGCGGAATATGAACTTTCAAAAGCTAGAGAAAGGGCGCATATATTGGAAGGTCTTGCTAAAGCGATTGATATCATTGATAAAGTCATCGCGCTTGTTAAAAAATCAAGGGATAAAGCGGACGTCAAAGCAAACCTCATAAAAAATTTCGATTTCACGGAGGTCCAAGCGGAAGCAATTGCCGAAATGAAACTCTATACGCTCTCTGCCCTTGAGAAAGGAAAAATTGAAAACGAACTCACCGAAAAGAAAAAGCTTATTAAAGATTTGGAGGCTTTGCTAAAAAGCGATAAAGCGATGCTCGGGCTGATCAAGGACGAATTCACCGAGATAAAAGAAAAATTTGGCGATGAAAGAAGAACCCGCGTTGTAACTTCGGGACTTAAAGAATTCAGCGAGGAAGATTTGATTCCCGAAGAGGAGTGCATGATTACGCTCTCGCTCGGCGGATACATTAAGCGTCTTCTTCCGCAGAGTATCAGAAGCCAGCATAGAGGAGGAAAAGGCGTCATCGGTTCGGATGTCGGCGACGAGGACGTTCTGACGCATTTCGTTTCAGCAAATACCCATGACAACATTCTCTTCTTCACCGGCGGCGGAAAAGTTTTCCAGACCAAGGTTTACGACATTCCCGCGGGATCACGCATGGCTAAAGGCCGAACCATTCATAATTTTCTTGAAATTCCCGCTGAAGAAACTATTTCAGCCATCGTTTCATATCCTTCAAGTAAAAAAACGACAAAAGGAAGTTCGCCTCGGCGCAACGAAGCGGAGACGGGCTATCTCATTATGGCCACAGAGTTAGGTGCTGTTAAAAAAACTTCTCTTGAAGAATTTGCCAACGTGAGAAGAAGCGGCATTATCGCTATTAATCTTAAAAAAGGGGACAAACTCATAGGCGTTAAGCTTTCATCGGGCAAAGACGATGTGATTATGGGAACCCGAAAAGGACTCGCCATTCGCTTCAAGGAATCAGGTGTGAGACCCATGTCCCGCGCGACAGCCGGCGTTAGAGGCATCTCTCTCCGTTCGGGCGATGCCGTCTCTTCTTTTGACGTAATTGCGGGCGGTCAGTCGGGCGATGTAATGTTTCTAAACGTTCTTGAAAAAGGTTTTGCAAAACAAACTTCGCTTAAAGAATACAAAACGCAAACTCGCGGCGGAAAGGGAATTATCACGGCCGTTGTTACCCCGAAAACGGGCGAACTTGTCGCTTCCAAAATAATTATTGACGATAAAGAGCTTGTTGCCATATCGGCCAAAGGACAAATATTAAAAACTACAATTGCTTCTGTCCGAAAAACCTCAAGAGCCGCGCAGGGCGTGCGTATCATTGATTTGAATTCAGGAGATAAGATAGCGGGCGTTATTTGTCTCTAAGAAGCTGTTATAATTAACAACGATGAGTTTATCGAAGAATCAACTTATTATTTTAAGTGTCGTCGGATTTGTGGTAATTGTTTTCGCCGTTATTATTTTTACCGGACTGGGCCTTCGGGCTGACAGAGAATCAGCCTCGCTGTCTCTTTGGGGAGTTGACGACCGCGACGTGTTTGAACCGATAATTAACGATTTTAATAAGGATTACCCGAACGTTAAGATAAGCTACGACCAAATTCCTGAAGAGAACTATGAACAAAGTTTAATTGACGCGCTCGCAGCTGGAAACGGCCCCGATATTTTCATGTTTCGCTCCGATTGGATGCGAAAACATATGAACAAAGTCATCTCGGCGCCGGAAGATATTCTCTCGGCTGGAAGGTTTGGAAGCCTTTTCCCTCAAGTGGCTGTTCAAGATTTCGTTTCTGGAAATGCGGTCTATGCTTCGCCTCTCTACGTTGATACTCTCGCGCTTTATTACAACCGAAACATTTTTGATAGAAAAAATATTGCTATTCCGCCAAACACTTGGGAAGGCTTTAAAAACGCCATTTCGCGAGGTGTAGCCGCCTCGTTTGGCGGATACGCGCCCCTCGTCGCGCACTCGGGAGACATTATGAATGCGTTATTTATGCAAGCGAATGCGGACTTGAGTCTCCAAAACAAATCGTTTGTGAGACTTTCGGAGGACGCCGGAATAACCGCTCTCAATCTTTATACAAGCGTTAAAGCCCCCGTAGTCGAGACTTATGCCGGATTTGCGAACGAAACATTAGGTATGATTATTGATTATGAGTCCGCGCGGAAAATAATTCAGGACAGGAATCCTTTTTTAAATTTCTCTGTGGCGATGCTACCGCAATTGGACACGGGTTCACCCGTCGTTCCGGCAAAGTATTACGGTCTCGCGGTTTCCACCAAATCCGTCAGCCCGACACTCGCGTGGGAATTTGTCTCTTATGTGACAACAAATGCCTCGGCCGCCGAAAGTTATTTAAACGCCTCCAATCACCCGCCGGCTCTTCGGAGTTTCATTCAATCTTATTCGGGAGACCCGATATTTGGTGTCTTCGCCGCGCAAGCGCTCATAGCGCGCAGTTGGAACATGCCCGCGTCTGAAAATGTTTTCACGATATTTAACACAATGATACAATCAGTGGTAAGCGGCGGCGCTTCTGTTAAAAGCGCTCTCACGACCGCGGAAACGGCCATCAATAATCTCGTTCGCTAAAATAAAAATGAAACCAAAAATAATCGCTCTTCTAATCACGATCTCGGGAATTCTTATTTTTTCTTATCCTGTCTTGGCCGACGTAACAGGCGAAAGCTCTAACCTGTCGGACTGCACTATTGATAAATTCAGCTTTGATAAAGGCATTACTCCGGAGCGCTTTCAAAATCTTGAGCATTTCACCGACCCTGCCACTTGGTGCGATTTCCTCCAAATTGCAAGTAACGTCATAGGTATGCTTTATATGCTGGTTTTCCCTCTGGCTATTCTTATGATTATTGCGGGGGGAATCATTCTTGTCACGGCCGGAGGCAACGAATCTCGGATAACGAAAGGGAAAAAATTCATCTCGGCCGCTCTCATCGGCATAGCGGTTGCGGTCGGCGCCGGAGTAATACTTGGCGCGATTATCAAAGGATTGGGGGTCACCGACACTTCCCTAATGCCTTGGTTGTTCTAAAATACATATAAATTCAAATGACAGCCTTAATAAATAAAATAATTACCTTTGTTGCCAAACATTTCACGGCGATTGCCGACACTACGGGAACCACTCCCGATGATTCACTGCCGTCGTTTACCATTAACCCCCCCGTTGACATCGGCGGTAATTTGGATGAAATTTTAAATAAAGCCATCAGTATTCTAACGCCGGTCGTGCTTACTGTCGCCGGCGCTATGTATCTTTATGCCGGTTTTCTGTTTCTTACTTCCGGCGGAAAAGAGGAAAACGTGAGCAAAGCAAAGAAGACTCTTCTCTGGACAACAATCGGTGTCGCCGCAACCGTTCTCGCCGGAACCATCGTCTATGCTGTCAAAGAAATCTTTGGCGCGTAATTTTGCTTAAGAGGAGGATTATTTGTTATAATCCAGACAAAATAAAAAGGTCGCCTATCGTTTCAAACGTCAGTCGAAAATAAACTAACTATATGAATAAAATAATCGCGCTTATTGGACAACGCTTCATGGCGTTTGCCGATACTGCGCCGGGCGTACCGGAAGTGCCCCTGAACAACATACAGCAGATACTGGACTTGGTTAATAAAATAGTTAACTGGGTTTTTGCCTTTTTCTTTGCGGCGGCAATATTCTTTATTCTTTGGGCTGCTTTTGATTTTCTGACCGCAGCCGGGAAAGAAGAAAAGCTAGCATCAGCTAAAAACAGATTGATTTATGCGGCCATTGGTATTGCTCTCGCACTTGTGGCAAGGAGCATCCCTCTGCTTGTCCAGACTTTCATTAAACCTTAAACTGTAACGCAATAAAAAAGACCCCATGTCCAAATGGGGTCTTTTGTTTTTTTTGCCTACTGAACGGTAATCTCTTGAATTACCCTTTCTGTAGGCGACGGATTATACAGTCTAAAAACGAAAACCTTGGCGTAATAGTTGGCATCTATAATCACGCCCGGCTTATCTTTTATCAAATTCCCATTTGAGAACTTGATATGCACTTCGCCCGTAGGCTTCGTGCTGAAGAATGTCCCGTCAATGACAATCCACTGCGGTGTCCAGCTAAGCGGTTCTATTGGTATTTTCACCGTCTGCCCGGAGCCGATATGAAGATCCTGCTTCGTGATTTCTTCCTCAAGCCCGACGAAGTTCTTTGCATCGGCAGAAATTCTTCGCAGAGCGGGGGAAAGTTTACCGTATCCGGCAATGGTCAGGATAACGCCGAGAATCAGGAGAATGACGGCAAGAATAACGCCGGCCGTATTAATGTGTTTTGCGAGTCTTTCGGCTCTGTCCGGCGACTTTGTCTCATTAGCCATTGTTCGCACCTCCCTTCATAAGCGCAGCGAGTATTTTTTCTGCGGCAGCGAGCACATTCGGCGCAAACGTAACCTGATGTTCTTGCACTGTTTTTGGTATCTTACCAAGATGGGCATAAACGCACTGGATAGCCTCTCCGTTAGACATTCCAATTTCTTTGGCCAGCGTCTTAGCCATGTCTATGATGTGCGTCTGTTCCTCCACCTCGGCACGGGTCTCTTGAGCTTCTTTAGCTGCCTGATCGGCTTTCTGCGCCGTTTCGCCTACTACCTTAATGTCGGACAAATTCAGGCGCTGGATGATAATGCCGAGAGAGGGGAGAACATACTGTCCGCTTCCACTGCGAAGATTGGCGATAACCTGTCTTCTTTCTTGAAGAGCTTCCTCTATCTTTTCCTTTTTTTCGGGGTCAAGTTCCTGGAAATATTTATTGAGTCTTTCCCAGTTTTCACCCCAGCGTCCAATTTCCACACCGCTTGGTATGCCCTGCGGATCTGCCAAGTATTTCAGAAGGGTCGCTGTCGGAACATCCGAAGGAATTGTCTGTAAAGTCTCACCTAAAATGGATTTTGTAATGACAGCGAGCGCTTCACCATTGGCCTTTATGGCCTCGTCCCAAGTGGCAGGACCCTCATCTCCGGATATTGCCCAAGTCCTCAATCGTTCCCTAATTATATCCTGTAAAATAGACTTGATCTTGTCTCCCCTGCCCGCGTTAAGATAGGATATGATGTGTTTCACGGCGGGAATGAAAGTGAGCGAAGCTTGTATTTCTACCTCCGCTTTATCAGGAGTGCGGACCGTCATTGGCGGCAGATCAAAATTTATTTTACTGACTTCTATCAGTATCACGTCGAACAGAAACTTGATCTTGTAAAAAGGTAGAAATCTGATTCCTTCTTCCAATGTCGCGCCAGTTCTATCCCCGAGAAAGACTATCGCCCCAGCATGAGGCGGGTCGGCTGGAATTTCCGTGAAGCTGATACAGAGAAACTTTGTCGTGAGGAAAATCGCTGCTGCTAGCCCAAAGTAAATTGCCGGTTGCCCAATCCAGTAACCGAGGATGATTGTGATAATCACCGTGACGGCGACTATGAGCACAACGACTGAAATGGTAATAGCGCCTCTCATTTTTCACCAGTCCTTTCAATTCTTGCTTATAAAAATTTTCAATTTTTCAAAGTTCACCATATCACAAAAATAAGAATTTGTCAATTCTCTGGCTTGTTTAATTTTGTGCTCCCGGGAGGATTTGAACCTCCAATCCTTTCGGAACATGGTCCTAAGCCATGCGCGTCTGCCGTTCCGCCACGGGAGCGATTATCCGAATTATGAGCTAATCAGTGCTATGCAAGCAACATCCATTGACAATTACATTATTATATGTCACAACGAAACCAGATTCTTAATTTGATTTCCACGTGGCGAAGGGAGGCATTTCCTATGTCTAGCAATAAAACCACCGCATTCCAGTATGCGTTCTATGGAATGTCACTCGTGCAATTGTTTGATTCCCTTAGGTATCAGCGTAGCGTTATCCTTGTGCTTGTTCCGAATGGAGAACAAAAGTCTCCTCTTCTCGCGAAGCTAGGAGTCGGTATGTCTCTCCAGGGAACTACGGTCGAGTGGATTCACACAATGATACGTGATACCCACAACACCTGGGACTGGATGTTTGGGTTGTATGACCCAAACGCCATCTTCGGTGTCCACCGTCTTTGGGGATATCTCGACGGTTCTACGGCAAGAGGAGTGCTCATGCCAAGTGAAAACTAAACCCCAATTAAACGCTTGTCCTAAACGGACAGCGTTTTTTTATTTTCTTCTTCTTCCGTGAAATGACTTATGAATGTCTTTAAGTTCTCTATTCGTGAGATGCGTATAAATTTGCGTCGTTTGAATGTTTGAATGTCCGAGCATCTCTTGCACTGAACGCAAATCCGCTCCGTTCATTAGCAAATCAGTCGCAAATAAATGTCTTAAAGTGTGCGGGTGAACACCTTTTGGAATACCCGCTTCTCTTGCATAGCGGTCTATTATCCGTTCTACCGTTCGTGGTGTCATTCGCCCTATCGGTCTAGTCAGCTTGGAATGCGTAAATGTTATGAAAAGCGCCTCTTCCGCGTCGCTTCGTTTATCCAAATACGCCTTTATTGCCCTCTTCGCTCTCTCCGATAAAAATACAACACGCACTTTTCCGCCCTTGCCTTTAATGGATATTTCTCCGCGATCTGTATTTATAAATCTATTCAAAGCGCAAAGTTCCGAAACGCGGAGCCCGGTTGAAAAAAGCGTTTCCAGTATCGCGCGATCGCGAAGCGCTTTTACCGAATTTTCTTTTGGTGTATCAAGGAGTCTCTCCAGATCTTCATATTCAATTATCTCTATCTGTCGTTTGGGCATTTGCGGCAACTCTATTTTCTCCGGTATCAGGGCGGGAATGTCTCTCTTGACGAGATACTTCAAAAAATTTCTGATGGCGATAGCGTAATATCCTTGCGTGTTTTTCTTTAGCGCGCCGTTTTCCGCCAAATGCACGCGAAAGGCGCGGATTTTTTCGTTTGTTATGTCTTTTGGATTCTCTATTTTTCCAAACTCCACGAATTTTCGGAGAGCCCGTTCATAAACTGCTTTCGTTCGTGGCGAACGGTTTTTTTCTATTTGAAGATAATCAAAGTAGTCTTTAAGGAGTTTCTCTATAGCGGTCATCAGCTCTCATTTTATCACGAAAGAGCCTCACCTCGGCGGATGGAACTATCTCGGCAAAGCCGGGTTGAAAAGCGCTTATTTCCGGAGTATTATTACTCAAAATGCTTACCAAAAGAGTAAAAGCGAACATTGTTAAGGAAACACAACTTCACGATACGGACACCGGTTCGGCAAACGTTCAAATTGGCGTCTTAAACAGGCGTATCTCAGAGCTTGCCGACCACCTCAAAAAGAATCCGAAAGACATCCACTCGCGAAGAGGGCTATTAAAGATGGTCAGTAAACGCCGCAAATTGGAGAAATACCTTGGCAACGAGGCAGAAAAGAAAGCCGCAAGAAAAGCGGAAAAGAAATCTTCCAAAAAGAAATCCGCCTAAATGGCAAGTCTAATTAATACGGAGCAGAGAGTAGGAATATTTCTGGATATCCAAAATCTCTACCATTCGGCCAAAAACCTGCACGGCAGTAGGGTCAATTACAAGGAACTTATTAAATATGCCGCCGCCGGACGACATGTCGTGCGAACGATTGCCTACGTTGTTTCAAGCGACCCGCAGACGGGTGAAGAAGCGTTTTTCGGCGCGCTTGAAAAAGAGGGGATAGAGCTTCGGATGAAAGATCTCCAAATTTATTCAAGTGGAGCGAAAAAAGCGGATTGGGACGTCGGTATGGCGGTTGACGCCATCCGACTTGCGCCGAGTTTAGACGTCGTCGTGCTCGCCACGGGTGACGGAGACTTTATTCCGCTTGTTGAATATCTTAAAATCGGCATGGGAAAAATCGTTGAAGTCGTCGCTTTTGGCCGGACAACCTCCAGTAAAATGAAGGAAGAAGTAGATCGTTTCATAGACGTGGATGATATTCCAAAAGCGGTTTTTAAATCGGAACGTAGTAGACGATCAGTTTCGGCAAGTCTTCGACGAGACGGAACCTCAAGAGCAATCAAAAAATAAAAGTAAACGAATATGGATTTAAACCGAAAAGTTTTTGAAACTGAAGTTGCTGGTCGCCCCCTGAAACTGGAGATTTCTCGTTTGGCTGAACAAGCGAATGCCGCCGTGCTTGCAACTTACGGCGAAACCGCCGTTTTTGCGACCGTCGTAATGGATAAAGAAGACAAAGAAGGCGATTTTATGCCGCTTGTCGTTGATTACGAGGAAAAATATTACGCCATCGGAAAAATTTTAGGCAGTCAATACGTCCGCCGCGAAGGAAGACCTTCGCAGGACGCCATTCTCTCGGGCCGGTTAATAGACAGAGCAATTCGCCCTCTTTTTGATAATCGCATCAGACGCCCCATTCAAGTTACGGCAACGGTTCTCTCTTATGACGAAGAGAATGACCCCGATTTCGTCGCTCTTGCCGCCGTTTCTACTGCGCTCGGCATTTCGGACATTCCATGGAACGGTCCCATTGCCGGCGTCTCGGTTGCTAAGTTCGGCGAGACTCTTTCCATAAATCCGACAGAGAACGAACTTCGCGAAAAAGAAAGCGATAAAAAGTTTTTAAGCTTTATTGCGGGTCTTGGAAATCAGGTGAATATGATTGAGTTTGAAGGCTATGAAGCAGATGAAAAAGAAATCATTGATGCTTACACCGAAGCAATGAAAGAGATTGAAAAGCTTCTCTCGTTTGAAAAGAAAATAATTTCAGAAATCGGAAAAGTTAAAGCCGATGTGGCGCTTTCGGAGCCAGCGGAAGAACTAAAATCAGCTGTTTCCGAATTTCTTTCCGGTCGTCTTGAAAAAGCCTTGTTTAAAAAGGATAAAACCGAGCGCGAAAACGCGATTTCTGCGCTGAAGAAAGAGCTCAAGGCCGATATTTTGGAAAAAGGCTTTACGGGAGAAAACTTTCCCGCCGTAGAAGGGCTTTTTGACATTCACATTGACGAGATAGTTCACAAAGAAACTCTAGAAAATAATCGCCGCGTGGACGGCAGGGCTCTTGACGAGCTCCGCGAACTTTACGCCGAGGTGGCGCTTTTGCCTCGGACGCACGGCTCGTCCGTTTTTATCCGTGGAAACACCCAATCGCTTGCGACAGTTACGCTTGCCGCTCCGGGCGCCGAGAAAGTGATTGAGACTATAGAACATATTGGCAAACAGCGCTTTATGCTCCATTACAATTTCCCGGGCTATTCGGTGGGAGAGGCGAAGTCATACAGAGGTCCTGGCAGACGAGATATCGGGCACGGCGCGCTCGCCGAAAAAGCGATAAAAAGTGTGATCCCCACGATTGACGAATTTCCATACACCATTCGTGTCGTATCCGAAATTCTTTCTTCAAACGGTTCTTCTTCAATGGCGACAGTATGTTCCGGAATAATGGCCTTAATGGATGCGGGCGTTCCCATTAAAAAACCGGTTGCGGGTATCGCGATGGGGCTTATGTCTTCGGATGGCGAGTATAAAATCCTAACCGACATTCAAGGTCCCGAAGATCATCACGGCGATATGGACTTTAAAGTCGCAGGAACGAAAAACGGCGTTAACGCCATTCAGATGGATGTTAAAATTTCAGGCGTTCCGCTTAACGTTTTACTCGACGGCTTAAATCAGGCTAAAAAAGCGCGATTAGAAATTCTTTCGGTTATGGAACATGCGATCGCCTCGTCTCGCCCCGAAATCTCCAAGTATGCTCCGCACGTTATGGTTATTGAGATTGACCCCGACCGCATCGGTGAAGTCATCGGTCCGGGCGGGAAAGTCATCAACGGGATTATTGCAAGGACGGGCGTTACCATTGATATAGATGAATCTGGAAAAGTTTTTGTTGCCGCAAGAGATAAATCCGCTCTTGAAGCGGGCGTCAAAGAAGTAAAGTCAATTTTACGAGAATTCAAAGTGGGGGAGATTATAGAGGGGACAGTTGTCCGTATTCTAGATTTTGGCGCCATAGTGGACTTAGGCGGCGGGCGAGACGGAATGGTTCACGTTTCCGAGCTTAAAGACGGCTTTGTGAAAAACGTAACCGATGTTGTGAATCTGGGCGATTTTGTTCGCGCGAAAATCATCAAAGTGGAAGAGGGTAAAATCGGTTTGTCCATAAAGCAACTCAAAGAATAAATTTAAAAAGGCAACGGTTTTGGATTTTAAATAGTAACCTACGCTTCAAGTTTGGAGGTTTTGCGTTAAATTAAAGTTGTTCACACTTATTTAATTCACCTATTCTGCTATTATTAGACATATGAACGGACAAACAAACGAAAATCAACCTGTGCGTCCGGATTTCAGCGGTTCCACTCTTCCTCCTATTGGCGGTTCTGTCCCGTCAACAGGCGGACCAGCCCCGCTTAACACCGGAGGTGCTGGATTTGGCAATCAGCCTGTTTCCTCGGAATGGTCTCCAAACACTGTTCCCACGCCGGGCCCCATAGGAGGAGCTCCGTCAGCGGTTCCCATCTCGCCTTCAGGCGGATCTATGTCATCTATTCCGGCGGGCGTCAGTGGAAATCCTGTTGTTTCTCCTCCTCCAACCCCAATAACCGCCGCTCCGAACGTAAATATGACTGCTCGCCCCGTTCCTCCTATTACTACTCCTACTCCTGCCGCTTCTGTTCCTCCTCCGAGTGCTTCTGCGTACGAAGTAAGGACTCTCAACTCCGACGCGCAAGGAATGAGAGCTTCTGGCGGAATGGAAGCCGCGCCGAGAACATTTACTCCTGCGCCAATGAGTGGAGAAGCATTCTTCAATCCGGCCGCTCCTGCCACTCCTGCGAAAAAGAAAGAAGGGAGCAAGGCTATACTCATAATAGGTATCGTAATAATCGTGGCCGGACTTGGAGTCTTAGGCTATATATTCGGTAAACCTCTCTTTACCACTCCTATTCAAACTCCGGAATCTCTCCCGCCGGCGATTCCTCCTGAAGAGACAATTCCTGAAGAATTGCCGCCCGAAGAAACGCCTGCCGTCCATTCTTCCTATTTCACCGCTGCCTCCGCCGATATGACCGAAGAATACTCCGTAGAGAGCGTGACTTTAGAATCTCTTAAAGCGCTCTTTCCTCTTCCTAAAGATGCCACAGCTAGCGACAACGCGATTAGAGAACTCGTCATAAGCTCGGCGGGAATTCCCATTACTTTTTCCGAATTTCTTTCCGTAATGCTCCCTGACCTTAATGCTCCCGGAATAGCCGCCACTTTTGAGGATGACTTTACTTTGTTTGTTTATGAAGACGGCACAAATAACTTGTCCGGCTTTATCGCGAAAGTAAAAACGGACGTAGCCCCCGAAACGCTTGCTTCGGTTTCCTCCGCGCTTGAGGCTTCGCCGAATCTCGCAAATTTTTACCTTACTGATCCAGGGACAAAATCCGCTTTCAGAGACGGCACAGTCACTGGCGGCAAACCGGTAAGATACGCTCCGTTTTCAACAGCCGGCTATGCGTGGAACTACGGCTGGTTTAAAGATGCCTCGGATTCCAGCTATCTCGTTGTTGCTTCCTCCTACAAAGGCATTACCGAAGCGGTTGCTCGAGCGGGATTCTAAATAGTTGACTGGTCGGCGTTTAGGTGATACGCTGAAACGACGAATGAAAGCCCCGCCAGTTTGAGCGGGGCTTTCAAAAGAAAAACGAAATGGATTTAAAACAAATTGTCACAATAATAAATCAAATCGCGAAAGAGCGGGGCATTGACCCTTCGCGCGTTTTGGAGGGAGTTGAAGATTCCATGGCAACCGCCTATCGCAAAGAATACGGCGAAAAAGGGGAAGTCATAAAGGCTAAAATCAACTCCGATACGGGAGAAGTTAAGTTCTGGCAGGAAAAAGAAGTCGTTGACGATACAACCGTTCGCATAGTGGAAGAAGGGGAATCTGAAGAGGAGGCTCAAGTCTCTGCCGAGCAACTTGGAGAAGAGGCGGAAGATAAACTTCCTCGCTACAACTCCGAACGTCATATGTTTTTAGACGAGGCAAAAAAAATAAAATCGGACGCCATAGTTGGCGACAAGCTTGAATTCCCGCTTGAGCCCAAACTGGATTTTGGACGCATCGCCGCGCAATCGGCGAAGCAGGTAATTCTTCAAAAATTCCGTGAAGCGGAAAAAGAAGCCGTATTCGGCGAATTCAAAGACAAAGAGGGAAAAATCGTTTCGGGACTGATTCATCGGTTTGACCACGGCAACGTTCATGTGGACCTCGGCCGCATATCGGGAATAATGTTTTCAAACGAGACTATCCCGGGGGAACGTTACAGTGTGAATAGCCGAATGCGTTTTTATGTTTTGGCCATTCAAGAAAACAGACGCGGACAACCGGAAATAGTCCTGTCGCGTTCGCACCCTCGTTTTATTGCGAAGCTTTTTGAGCTTGAAGTTCCGGAAATTGCCGACGGCACGGTTCAAATAAAAGGCATCGCTCGTGAAGCGGGCAGCCGAACCAAAATGGCGGTCGCAACTGACGTTCAGGGCGTAGACCCGATTGGCTCATGTGTTGGTCAGCGTGGCACGCGCGTTATGGCGGTTACCAATGAGTTAGGCAACGAAAAAATAGATATTGTTGAATGGTCCGAAAATCCGGAAGAATATATTTCGGCCACCTTATCCCCCGCAAAAGTTAAGGAAGTGCAAATTTTTGAGAAGCACGAAGCGAGGGTTATTGTCCCCGAAGACCAATTAAGCTTGGCCATAGGCAAAGGCGGCCAGAATGTGCGCCTCGCGGCAAAACTTACCGGCTGGAAAATTGATGTTCGCTCCGAAATGAATCCAAACGAGGTGCAAGAAGGAGGTATCGCCGAATCAAAAGATGAAAACACCGGAACCACCGAAGCGGAAGCCATTTCCGAAACTCCCGAAGAGGGGGTGCTTATTCCTAAACCTGAAGCCGAATAACAATCTAAGGCCAAAATCCATCGGGAGTGGACTACGTCAAATTATGCGTTAAGCTTATTACCATGAATTCCATCAAAAACGATTACTTAATCCCCACCGTCATTGAAAAATCTCCTCACGGAGAACGCGCCTACGATATTTATTCTCGTCTCTTAAAAGACCGCATAATCTTTTTGGGCGGTCCGGTGGACGATAATGTAGCAAACATTATCATTGCCCAAATGCTTTTTCTCACAAGCGAAGATCAAAAAAAGCCGATTAAGCTCTACATCAATTCTCCCGGCGGTGTTGTTACGGCCGGCATGGCGATATACGACACAATGCAGTTTGTTAAACCTCCTGTTGAAACGGTTTGTATCGGTATGGCTGCCTCAATTGCCGCGTTTCTTTTGGCCGCTGGCGAAAAAGGAAAACGCATCGCTCTCCCGAATTCCGAAGTCCTTATCCATCAAGTAATGGGCGGGGCGGAAGGCCAGGCAAGCGACATTGAGATCGCCGCGAAGCAAATTTTGAAAACTAAAACTAAAATCAACCAACTTCTCGCCAAAATGACGGGTCAACCTCTCGCGAAGATTGAGCATGATTCCGACAGGGACTACTGGCTCTCGGCCGAAGAAGCCAGGGAATACGGCATCATTGATGAAGTCGTCAAAAAATCCAAATAGTCTTTCTTCTCTTCTCTCGCGCGGAGTGGAGGAAGTGATTGATAAAACTCATCTTGAAGAGGGTCTTAAATCTAGCCGAAAACTGCGCGTGAAGTTTGGCATTGACCCGACAAGTCCGCATATTCATTTGGGCCGCGCCATACCCTTAAGAAAACTCCGTGCTTTTCAGGAGCTGGGGCATAAAATCGTTCTTATTGTCGGCGATTTTACGGCTCAAATTGGCGATCCGTCGGACAAACTTGCGAAACGCCCGATGCTCACGAAAAACGCGGTAAAAGAAAATCTCAACAGCTACAAAAAACAACTCGGACGAATAGTTGATCTTAAACACGCCGAAATCTGTTTTAACAGTAGGTGGCTTAAAAAACTCGGCTTTCAAGAAATATCGGAACTTGCCGAAAATTTCACCGTTCAGCAAATGCTTGAGCGCCGAAATTTCCGCGCCCGATTTGAAAAACACGAAGAAATAAGTCTCCGTGAATTTATGTATCCCTTAATGCAGGGTTACGACAGTGTGGCTGTAAAAGCCGATGTTGAAATCGGCGGCTCGGACCAGCTTTTTAATTTATTGGCAGGGCGTGTTATTCAGCCTCGCTACGGTCAAAAGCCGCAAGATATTATGACTTTTGAAATGCTTGAGGGGACCGATGGCCGAAAAATGTCTTCAAGTTGGGGGAACGTTATCTCAATTGACGATGAACCGAATGATATGTTCGGGAAGATTATGTCCATCAAAGACGAGCTGATTAACCGTTATTTCTTGCTCTGCACCGACATTGAGGAAGAAGAAATCAAGAAAATCGTGAGCCAAACAAACCCTCGCGACGCGAAAGTCCGACTCGGAAAGGAGATAGTTGCCATCTACCACGGATGGAAAGAAGCCGAAAAAGCGGCAGATGAGTTTGATAAAGTCCACAAAGAAGGAGAGCTTCCTTCGGAAATGGAAGAAAAACAAGGTATATCCGGCGCTACCGCGACAGCATTCTTCTCCCAAGCATTTGATCTATCCAAAAGCGAATCCGCTCGTTTGATTGAACAAGGCGGAGCCAAGATTAATGGCGAAAAAATAGCCAATCCCAATGAAATAATTACTATTCCTAAAGAAGGAATCATTGCGCAAATCGGCAAACGAAAGTTTGTAAAAATAATCGGGGAGAGTTTATAAAAATTAAAAGAGATTCATTTCCCAAGTCTTTAAAATCTTCAAATTCCGCCAGACTTCACGATCGTGAAGTCTGGCGGAATTCTTGTCGTCTTTCCTGTTGAGATATATCATATTTTCTATGGACAAAAGAAAAATTATTCTTATAACTGTCGCTATTATTGCTATCGCCTCGGTTACTACGGCGGATTTTCTTTCGCATGCGTCCTTTTCCTCCGACGTGTTTAATGGCGTAGATGAATTCCTTGACAATCTCAAATTTTGGGAAAAATCCGAAAATGAACCTGTATTTTCCGTCTCTTCCGATGACAACGCAGGATTTTTGAAAGACGAAAACCCGGATTCTTACGAATCCCATATTGAATTTGAAGAAGCGGTTATCGGAGCAGTGGATAAAGCCGCTTTAGGCGTCGTTTCCATTGTTGTTTCAAAAGACGTCCCTATTCTGGATAAATGTCCCGTTACCGACCCGTTTTTCGGCCCCAATTTTCAATTTTATGTTCCGTGCGATTCGGGCCGAACGGAAAAAAAGGAAGTGGGCGGGGGAACGGGCTTCTTTGTTTCTTCTGACGGCTTGATTCTCACGAACCGACACGTTGTTCAGGATAAAACCGCCGAATACACCGTTTTCTTCGGAAAAGATACCCGGTATAACGCAAAAGTTGTAAGCGTTGACGATATGGAGGATTTGGCGCTTCTGAAGGTTGACGGCATGAACTTTCCGGTGCTCACGCTCGGTAATTCTGATTCCGTCCGGCTTGGCCAAACGGCAATAGCGATTGGGAATGCCTTGGGTGAATACAAAGATACGGTTTCAGTAGGCGTAATTTCCGGCCTTTCTCGCACGATTACGGCGACTGATCAATCTGGCAACAATGAAACGATTGAAAACGTTTTGCAAACGGACGCCGCCATTAACCCCGGAAATTCCGGCGGCCCGCTTATTAATCTGAAAGGAGAAGTTATCGGCATTAACACGGCAGTTGCCTATAATGCCGAAAACATCGGCTTCGCGATCCCCATAAATAAAGCCCGCCGGGTAATTGACTCTGCCATATATTGATTTGAGTGAGACAAGCGTGGTATTACCTAATAGGCGTTTTTTAAACATTTAAATAAGGAAAGGAGGACTTTGTTATGCATCTCTCTACTTTTGAGTACACTTGTATAGTAGCCGTTCTCGTGATTATTTCTCTTATCCGCCTCGCCAATTACTACCGGTCCGAAGCGAAAAAGGGAAAGAATAACGCCAAATGGCTGAAGGAAAGAATCTCTTCGGATATTGCCGAACGTGTAAAACGCGAGATCGGGGAAGCATATCCCTTGGCGCTCGTGAACACTCCGGACTACAAAACCTGTTACGACCCCGCCGATTCCAAAAGAGAACTGATAGAAATAACGATAAAAGTGGGCTTTGAGCGGTCTGATATCCCCTTTGACGGAATAACTGTGATCATTGACGAAGATCTCATAATGTCCATAAAGGGAGAGTCTAGGGAATATTCATATCCCGAGAGTGTAGAAGCACTGCTCGCAGAAGTCCGTTGTGCCATAAACACCAAATTTTTTAACCCGCGCAAACCATAGCGCGGGTTTTTTATGTTCCAAAACATCTTCAAAGAATTGACAAAACACGTAAAATATGCCACAATCCCACCATTCTTTTAAAAACAGGAGGATATGAATAATGTCTGGAATAGCTATCCTGGTGACGTCTCTTCTTTTCGTGATTATTATCCTTGCCGCGTGGCTTGGACACGTATGCGACAAGAATCGTAATCTTCGCAACGACTTACTTGATGAACGGGCCGACAAATCTTCCCATACCGCCACTCTGGAGAGCGTGCTCCAAAGTATAGTGGACTATTTAGCGGAGGAAATTGAAATATCTTTTCTACCCAACGAAGGCGAGGCGGACATCCATTACTATCTCAACTATGGAGCCGACAAGCAGGGGGAAGTAGGGAGCATAATCATAAACTTTTCTGCGCAAGGGCTGTTGATATCTACAATATGTGTTCAAATTCGCGACGACGGCGGCACTTTTCTTCTTCTAATAGAAGGTAAAGGGAAAGGATACGCTCTCAAAGAATTAACGCTTCTTGGGAGTGATGTCTGCGTCAAAATTATAAGCCGTCTCAAATTCAAGTGATTTGACCTAACAAAACCGCGCAAAGCGCGGTTTTTGTTTTCCTGTTTGACAATCCGCAACAAAAAGAGCTTTATGGAAATAAAGTTTTTTGAAAACTAGGAGGATCGAACGATGTATTTTCCTGTTGACGGGCAGCTAATAGCTCTCGTGGTCATTTTTCTGGCTCTGGTAGCCATTTTATTGGCTCCCTACATCCGTTTGGCATGGAATTGTCTCAAGAAATTCTACGCCAGAATGTTAAGACCCAAAGAAGAAGCCGGGAAAAAGATTCCGCTCTTGCTGGAGAATATAAAAAGGGAAGTTGGCAAAACATTTTCAAGAACGATTATTACAACTTCCTATCACTATCTCTACGGCAAAAAAGATAAGATCGGGGAAATAAAAATATCCGTGGAAGTCCTAAGAGACCAGTGTCTTGGACACGATATTTTTATTTCTCTCCGCAAAAATTACCGTCTTTTCTTTTCGGACGAGGGGGAAAAAGCAGGAAACTATAAACTTTTTCGGACAAAGGACAGGGAAGCGATCGTGCAAGAAATCGTCCGTCGTATTAAGCAACTTTAATCTGCCGCGCAAAGCGCGGTTTTTGTTTTCTTATTTGACAAAGAGCAGAGGAAAGAGCTTTATATAAAGCAGCTTTACTGTTGATGACTCTCTCAGGCTGGATAAATCGGAAGAATACTATAACATCACTCCCTACGGTCTCGACAAGCTGATGGAGAAAATTTTTGAAAAAATTTCTCATCTTCCCCAACTTGCGTTTTAAAGAAAACGAAATGTTTTCACCGTTAAAACCCGCGTTATATGTGCGGGTTTTATTGGCCCTCACTCTTGACAAAATAACTAAAATATGCTACGCTGAAAACATAGTCTGAAAGAGGATTGAATTTGAAGGAGGTCCCCGAAATGCTTAAAAAATTAATAACAATCGCTGTGATTATCGCCATCGTGACAAGCCTCATCCCGGCCTGTGCCGACGTTACGTCCAACAAGTCCGCAAAATATGTTCCCGTCACCGTTTACGAATATTTGGGCTACACGGTCACGAGACAGCTCGGAGCTACCTACGTTGAAGAGCCCGGAAAACCCGTCTACGTCATTCCCGAATCGGAGCACATCAAGATAGATGGCTGGCCCTACATTCCGATTGAGGATATTTCAACGATAGAGGGCGTAAGCTGGAACCTCAACGAAAAGGGTAACTATGAAATTACCCGCTGGTTGGATTCATCCGCCACCGACAAATCTCTAGAATTGAAAGAAACATCCTATTCAGATATGCTCGGTGAAAGTATCGGCGTTTCCCTTTATGCAGTTCAAGGGAGCGAAGGCAAAGGCGACTCGCCCACAGTGAAGATAGTTTTGGAAATCGGAGTAGCCTACAAATAGGCAACAAAGCCCTGCGGTAATTCGCGGGGCTTTTTAATCCCGAACATAATCGAGGGGTTTGACATGGCTCTTTCTGCGTTATACTTATATAGAGCAATTCATGAACAATTCTTTTAATCGTTTTACAATCAAGGCCCAAGAAGCCATTCAAAACGCCCAAGACCTCGCTTCCTCCGAAGGTCACGGTGAATTCCGGGCGCTTCATCTCCTCTCCGTTCTGCTGCACGACCCCGATGCCCTTATCCAACCTATTTTGGAACGTGCCGGCGTAAACCTAGACGAATTTGACGCCGAACTTGAAGCGGAAATGCGTCGTTATCCAAAATCTTTCAGTTCAAGTTCTATCGCTCAACTTTATCTTTCGCAGGAAACAGTTCATATAATTGACGTCGCTTCCAAATTCGCGCGAGCAAGCAAAGACGAATTTATCTCTTGTGAACACCTGTTTATGGGACTCGTTGAAGTCCCGTCAGCCGCTCGCGGTCTTTTGGAAAGATTTGGCGTTAAACGCGATGTTGTGCTTCACGCCCTTGCCGAACTTCGCGGAAACGTCAGAGTAACGGACGAAACTCCCGAATCAAAATTCCGCGTCTTGGAAAAATACGCCGAAAATTTGACGGAAAAAGCGCGCGCAGGGAAACTGGACCCTCTTATCGGCCGTGACGAGGAACTTCGCCGCATCATTCAGGTTCTTTCCCGCCGCACCAAAAACAATCCCTGTCTTATCGGCGAACCGGGTGTGGGTAAAACCGCCATCGTTGAAGGCCTTGCTCAAAAAATTATTGAAAGCGACGTGCCGGAGACATTGAAAGGGAAAGAAGTCGTTTCGCTTGATTTAGGTTCCCTTATCGCCGGCACCAAATTTCGCGGCGAATTTGAGGACCGTTTAAAAGCTTTCATTAAAGAAATCAAAGCCGCAAACGGCAAATACATTTTATTTATTGACGAAATCCACACGATTGTCGGAGCAGGGCAAGCCGAAGGGGCGATTGACGCCTCAAATCTCCTAAAGCCGGCCCTTGCGAGAGGGGAACTTCACGCAATAGGCGCGACAACCATCAAAGAATATCAACTCCACATAGAAAAAGATGCCGCGCTTGAACGCCGTTTCCAGCCCATCATGGTTGATGAACCTTCAATAGAGGACAGCGTAAACATTTTGCGCGGCCTTAAAGAGCGTTATGAGTCTCATCATGGTCTTCGCATCTCGGATGACGCCATTCAGGCGGCAGTAGGACTTTCAAGCCGCTACATTACCGATCGCTTTCTTCCCGATAAAGCAGTGGACGTGATTGACGAAGCCTCGGCGGCGAGAAAGCTTGAAACCGATTCTATTCCTCACGATATAGATAAGCTCAAAAAGCACATTACGAGTTTGGAGATTGAGAAAAAAGCCTTGGAGAACGAGCCTGTTTCCAAAACCAGAAGCGCAAGAATTGGGGAGATTGAAAAAGAGCTCGCCGAAAACAGCGGGAAATATGATGAGATAAACGCCGAATGGTCAGCGGAACGGATGACGGGAGAAAACGTAAGAAACTTACGCCGCCGAATAGATTCCCTAAAGCGCGAAGCGGAAATTGCCGAACGCGAAGGAGATTTGGAAATAGTCGCGAAACTCCGTTACGGCGATTTGCCGCAAGCGGAAAAAGAACTCGCGGCTTATGAAAAGAAATACTTTGCTCCCGGGAGCAAAAAACGTTTTGCTCGCGAAGAAGTGGATAAAGAAGACGTCGCTGAAGTGGTTTCACGCTGGACGGGTATTCCTATCTCAAATCTCTTGGAGACTGAATCAGAAAAGCTGATTCGCATTGAGGACGAACTTCATAAACGCGTTGTGGGGCAGAACGAAGCAATTTCGGCCATCGGGAACGCTCTCCGTCGCGCTCGCGCGGGTCTCGCCGACCCGAACCGTCCTTTAGGATCGTTTATGTTCCTCGGGCCGACGGGTGTCGGTAAAACGGAACTTGCCAGAGCTTTGGCTAAGTTTATGTTCAACAAAGAAGACGCGCTTATAAGAGTTGATATGTCCGAATATATGGAACGACATTCCATCTCTCGTCTTATCGGTTCGCCTCCGGGCTACGTTGGTCACGAAGAAGGAGGACAGCTCACTGAGACTATTCGTCATCGGCCCTACAGCCTCATTCTCTTTGACGAGATAGAAAAAGCCCATCCGGAAGTCTTTAACATTCTCCTTCAGGTTCTTGATAACGGCCGGCTTACCGACAGTAAAGGGAAAACGGTTAATTTCAAAAACAGCATTATTATTCTTACTTCTAACGCCGGTTCGGAACTGGGAAGAGAAATGTCCCGTATAGGTTTCTCTTCTTCCGAAACGGAAATTGCCGAACGCGAGGAAGATTATCGCGGAAGAGTGTTAGAAGCTCTGAAAGACCAGTTCCGTCCAGAATTTTTAAATCGCTTGGACGACATTATCGTCTTTAAATCTCTTACCAAAGCCGATTTGCTGAAGATAGTGGACATTCAGCTTGAATCCGTCCGCGAACGCCTTGAAGAAAAGGGGATTAAGATGAGCGTCAACACGGCGGCAAAAAAATACTTGGCTGAAAACGGCTTTGACCCCGAATTCGGCGCAAGACCTCTTAAAAGGCTCATCCAGAAAGTCGTCTTAGATAAACTCGCGGATAGAATCATTCGCGGCGAAATGAAAGATGGTGGAAAAATTAAAATCGGTATTGAAAATTCCGAAATTAAGATTGGGAGTTAAGGCGGCTGTCTTAATTCCCGTTCTTTATTTTCTTCCGCTCTGGGCGGCCGGCATTGTAACGCTCGTCTTTTATTTCTGGCCGATAGCGTTTTCCGTGAGTTTCTTGGGGACGTTCATATCCTTCGCTACCGTGGTCGGATTATTTTTCTCGGCATATCCCTCCTTTTTTGCCGCCTTTGCCATCGCCGCGGCGTTTTATCTGCTTCTTGGCGTCAAAACGGTGGCATTTATTCATCGCTCCGTTATTTTCTTTTTCTTGCTCGCCGCCATTGTCTTTTTCTCGCTTTTGGGATTTTTCACGGGCATTATTCCTCTTTTGCTTCTTGCTTTTGTTGTTTTCTTAATTTGTCGCGATGCTCTTGTTTCGTTTACTCCCGCCATTTCTCCAACCGGCGGACGTTCATCTCTTTTGGCTGCCGTTTCCGCTCTCCTTGTTGCGGAACTCGCGTGGGCTGTTCTTTATTTGAACATTCCCGTTTGGTGGGCGACGATAGCGATATCGCTCGTTTTTGGCGGCGCGTTTTATATGATAATTGAATACCTTCGCGGCAAGCTCTATCGCGCGAACGCGCATTTCTTGGCCACAACCCTGGCGATTGTCGGCTTTGTTGTTCTTCTTCTCGCCACGTTTTAAGAAGGGCGTCGTTCCTTTGTCCTTTTTGTTATTTTCTCCTTTCTTCATTCCCACTCTCCTCTGTCAATCCCGCGTAGGCGGGAATCCAGTAATCTTAATTTGTGGGAAAAACCTATTGTGTCTACATCCTGGCGAGTAAAAGAAACGGTACTTTATATACTGGCGTAACCAGCGATTTAAAAAAGAGAGTAATCGAACATAAAGAGGGACTAATCAAAGGTTTTACCAAAAAATACGGGGTAAACAATCTTGTTCATTACGAATTTACAGAAAATCCACAATCGGCTATTCAGAGAGAAAAATATTTGAAAAATTGGAATCGAAAATGGAAACTGCGACTTATTGAAGAGAACAATCCTGATTGGAAAGATTTATACGAAGAACTTTGACCTGGATCCCGCCTCCGCGGGGGTGACACTTCTTTTCCAGCGTCTCTGTCATCTTTGACACCACTTGGCCACTCTGCTATATAGAGGCTAATGAATTTTGGACTTCAGTCGCTTGTCTCGGACATCGCGGTAGCGATGTTCAAAGTAGCGGCGGCCATCAGCCACCAAAGTTTGAAGTCCGAACTTGAGAACTTGGCTATCTCTATTGCGGCAAACCCTAACGCAGACAACATTTTCCGCGCGGAAAATGTCCTAACTCTTGGCCGCGAAGTGGGGGAGATAAAACCCATTAACGCCGTTGTTCTAATTAGAGAATTAGAAAGCCTTAGAAGGGACTTGCTTGTCTTGCCAAAACAGAGTGAAAACAAACTGCCCGAGAATGTGGACATTGCATCTAAATTTGTCCACTCGGCCAGCACCCCCACGTCTAATCAGACGGACACATCCAAACCGCAAACAGATATATCTCGCCGTCAAGCGGACATATCCCGACAACAGACGGACAATACAGCAACTTCAGTTAAAAAGACACGGCCAAATAATCATGGACGTAAAGCTACCTTTGACCCGGTCAAGGTGCTTCAATTCATAGCCGGACATAATATGCCTAAATTAAAAGATATGGAAATGACGTTTACGGAAATCAGTAGCCGCACCGTTCGCCGAACGATTGAGAACCTTATGAAACAAGGTAAAATTGAGCGTGTCGGCACCCCCGGCCCGAACAGTTACTATCGCGTCGTTTCTATTTCAGCCGAAACAGCCCCCATTCCCGTTACGCCCCGCGAGACCGAGCAAAACGAAGATATTCCCCAACTGTCTTATAACGAAAGTCCCGAAGTTATTGCCCTGTAACTCTTTTCCCTCGTGTTGCGTTATACCTAGTGAATCGCTATAATGCGGTTTGAGCAAAGGCTTTGTGTGAGGCGAGGCCGTTGTTGTCCCGTATTGTGTTTATTTCCGTGCCTCACATGATAGTGAGGCTTTGTTGTTTTAGCCTAGCCTCGCTTAAAAATTTCGCTTTTAGGACCTCCCTGTTTCGGCAAGCTTGTCCACTCATCCTCACGAAGATGGTCGGCGGGTCGGTTGCGGATAGGGGAATAAGGTCATCTGAAAAAAACAAACAAAATCAAAAATTATCTGAATTTGTACAAAATGAGTAAAATTGCACGCAAACTTGGAGTTGCCTTTATCGGTTTGGCAACCATTGCGAGTTTTTCTGTGCCTGCCTTCGGTCAAACGACTGAAGAGCTTCAGGCCCAGATTAACGCGCTTCTGGCCCAAATCTCGGCCCTTCAAGCACAGCTCGGCGGTTCTACTACTGGTGGTTCAACTTCTACCTATAACTTTACCCGCGACCTCACCGTGGGTTCTACGGGTGAAGATGTTAGGGCCCTCCAGCAGTATTTGAACTCTAAGGGCTTTACTGTTGCCACTTCCGGAGCTGGCTCCGTTGGCAATGAGTCAACCTACTTCGGTTCGTTGACGAAAAATGCATTGGCTAGCTTCCAAGCTGCCAATGGAATTTCTCCTACTGCCGGATACTTCGGCCCCATCACTCGCGCTAAAATCGCGTCTCTTGGTGGCGGAACAACCGGTGGAGGAACTACGACTCCTATCGGCGCTCCTTTGACTGTCAGTTTGGCCTCTACCACTCCGGCTGGGACCAATGTTTTGGCTGGTTCTGCGAATAACGTTGTCACTCGCTTAACCTTCACCGCCGGAAATGATGCGGATGCCACGATCACCGGATTGACCATTAAGTCATTCGGTACTGCTGCTTTGAACGCCGCCGATATCGCTCGCGTTAAAATCTATGATGGCACCATCCAGAAAGGCTTGACCCAGATCCAGGTAAACGGTACTTCTACCTTTACCTTCGCTCCGGCTCTCGTCATTCCTAAAGGCACCTCTAAGACCTATGACGTCGTTGTCGATGTCGCCGCGACCGGTGTTGCTACGCCGTCAGCTACCGTTAAAATGGGTATCGAATCTGCCTCCAAAATTATTGGCAGCAGCTTCGGTGGCACTTTCCCGATAGTTGGTAATAGCAATACTATCGTTGCTGGTGGTTCTATCGGCACCGTTACTGTTACTGCCGGCGCTCCGACTCCGACGAACAACACTTATGTCGGCGCCAAGGACGTTGTCCTCGGTAACTTCATTGTTACCGCCGGCACCAACGAAGACGTTAAGGTAACACAGCTTAATGTCGCTTACGGTGGCGGCGCTGGTACTGCTTCAACTATCACTGATACCGATGTTTCTAACATCAGAGTTAAAGTTGATGGTGTTGTTACTGGTACTCCTGCCAACTTTGCTACTCGCAGAGCTACCATTGATCTCACAAACCCTGTCATCTTAACCAAGGGTACCTCTAAAGTATTCCAGATTATCGGTGACATCACTTCGGGCGCTGCTCGCATCATCGAATTGGATAATGCCTTAAACTCTATCAATGGTTTGGGTATTACTTCCGGTGTCGGTGTAACAGGTGGTGGAGTTGCTGGCGCAACCGCTCGCTTGGGTGCTACAAGCGCCATCACAATCGGAGCTGGCCAACTCTCCATCTCTGTTAGCAGTTCTTCTCCTGCCGGTGCTTCAGCTGTCGTTGTTCGCTCCATTACCCCCCAGGTCTTGGGCGTCTATGATATCCGCGCCGTTGGTGAAGATATGCTTGTTAACACTGTTACAATGACGATTGGTGGTGATGCTGCTGCTGCTGGCTCAATCAGCAACGTTGGTCTTTATGATGAGACTGGAGCCTTATTGTCCAACCAAGTCACATTGGCTGCTACTGATTGGGATAACACTCCCACTACCCAGACATTCACGATGAACTGGTTAATCCCTGCCAACACAACTAAGAAGATGTATGTTAAGGGAACGACCAATACGATTACTGCTCCTGCTGCAGCTACTGTCACCTCGACTTTGGCTTTGGTTGGAGGTAGTTCTGTCGTTGCAACCGGTTTGTCCTCGTCAGGCATCGCTGGTCCGAACAACGTCACTTCAGCATCGGTTTTGGCTTTACCGGCAATGACTATCAATGCCACTGCCACTTACCTTGCTGTTGGTGATAACACTACGACTGCCATTGATCAGAATGTCATTGGTCCTGTCTCCCAGGTAACCCTTGGTTACTTGAAAGTTACGGCCCAGAACGAAGACCAAGACTATAGAAGGCTTCAATTCACTCCGGTTACATCAGTTGGAGATCTTAGTACCGTTGCTTCAGGCGTTGCCCTCTTTGATGGCACTACCCAAGTAACCAACTTTGTTGCTCCTCTGACTGTTGCTACGGCTCTAGTTGGCAGCAATTGTATTACCGCTACTGCTGGTGGAGGAAATGTGTTGGCTGGCGACGTCTGTTTTGCCGCTACCGACACCTTAACTCCTACTACTTTCGGCCTTAATACTCCGAAGTCTCTAAGGATTGTTGCCAATCTCTTGACTCCGGCTGCTGAAAATATAACTACCCGCCTCACCGTTGCTGCTACCAACCTTGAAACTCTCGGTAAGACTTCTGGTGTTGTTGCCAGTAACGCTAATGCCATTGACCTTCGCACTACTAGCAGTCTTGGCACGGGCGGAACTTACACGACTCGTTCCAATGTTGTTGAGATTGTGAAAGACGCTACGTCTCCTTCAGGAAACGTTCGTGGAACCTTTACTACTCATGGCATCTGGAAGCTGACTGCCAATGGTACTGCAAACACTGTGAATATCGGCCGCATCGTCTTTACTTCCCGCGTCGGACTTCCGAACGTGGCTGGTAATCTCGCAACTGTTGCTATGTTCAGACTGTACAATGTATCAACTGGTCAAGTTATCGCTTCTCAAGCGAGTCAGGTAGACAATGTTGCTGGCACGGTAACCTTTGACGGAATCGTCGGCACTCAGCTTCAGCTGACCCGAGGCGTTCCTCAATCGATTGCTTTGCAGGTAACTACTACCTCAACTGCCGTTTGGCCGATTAATACTCAATTGCAGTGGTCTGTCACGTCTGCTGCTAACGTATCGGTTGGTTCTTACGGTGCCGCAACTGACTTGGCTGTTGCCACCGACACAGACTTTGGTGCTGCGATCTTGCTTCCGACTCATGCAAATACCACCGGTGGTATCTTGAAGACCGGTGTTGCTGGTGCCGCCTTCGTTGTTGGCACCGACCAGCTTTACTTAGTTGGAGTCGCTGGATCTGGTACGGGAGTTGTCACGGCTGGTGACACGCTCTTAATCCCGAATGCTGCTGACATAGCTGCCGGCCGCTACGCGGGACGCGTTATGGTTGCTGCCGATCCGGACGTTGTTGCTGGAACGGGTATCGTTGTTCCGACCCTTGCCATCACCAATACTGGTGCTGTTGGTAAGACTGGCGCCGCCGCTGCGGCTGGTGTCTACGGAACAGACGGCTTCTATATCAAGGGAGCTGCTGCTTCGGCTGCTACCGTTGAAGCTGGTGACATCCGTGGTTTAGGTGGTGGTACGATCCTTACAGGTAAAGACTACTCTGGCGCTATCGGTTATGGCGGCACTGTGTGGTCTATCCCTGCGGATGCGAACACTGTCACCCTTCCGTAATGTAGTTTCGCTGTAGCTCATAACAGCGCAAAAACTCCCCTTAAGGGGAGTTTTTGTTTTCCCACTTTTATATTTAAAGGCGGTTATTCGCATTGTTCCTCTATATATCAATGTTATAATTTACCCATACGGCTTGTACCTTGTGTCCACTTGCTTTTTGCTTGGTCGATAGTATCAGGGAAAGCTGTCAAAACTAAACAAATAAAAATTAATAAAATTATTTTGATAAAATGATAAAACTTAAAAAATTAATTTCTCTATTGGGAGTTGCCGCTGTAATGCTGATGTTTGGAGCCGATTCAGCGTCGGCTGCAGCGATTACAAGCCCGAGCGACACGCTCTCAAATAGCGTTATTTCAGCTGCCTCTAGTCACACTATTACGTTCGTAACGCCCACTGGCGCCGGTAATAACACCGATACGATAATCCTGACTTTTCCCGCCGACTTCAACTTAACTGGCAAGAATATTGCCACGGTTACCTTTACTCACGGAGCGACAACCGGACTTGAAAATACGGAAGTTTTAGCCGCGGCTCCTTCTGCCACGGATTGGGGTGCGGTTTTTTCTGGAACGCAAGACAGAGTCCTCACATTGACCGCCCCTACTGATGGTATTGGCGCCGCTGAAGTGCTTGCTGGCGATAAAATAATTATCACTTACGATAATACGGATTCAGTTAATGCGAGCACGGCTAATAATTACAACATAGCTGTAAGCGGAACTTTTGGCGATTCCGGTAATGTGCCTGTAACGGTAAATCCTGCTGCCGTTACCGGTCTTTTCTGTCAGAGTCCTAATCAGGCGGGAGCAGTTTATCTTACATGGACGGTACCGGCAGGCGTTACCGGAGGGTATGTTATTCGTTACTCATCGGGTGATATTACTACCCAAAACTTGTTTAACGCCGCGACCGATTATGTGAATACATTCGCGAATGGCACGCCCGGACAATCTTCCGGATCCAATCTCTTAATCGGTCTTGCGCCGAATGCCACCTATTTCTTCAACGTTGAGGCAAAGGGAGCTGGAACGAGCCAAGGCGCGATATCAAATACCGGCGTTGTTTGCCGCATTGGTGCTGGATCATCTTCAAGCACGACTATCGTGGCCAGTGCTCCAGCCTCTGCTATTACGAGCCCTGTTGCTAATTCAAGCTTCCCCGCAGAAGACACCATAACCATTACTGGAACCAGCTCCGACAGTTCCGCTTCTTCCATTAATAGAGTTGAAGTTTCAACTGACGGAGGAACCACATGGGAAGACGCGGTGTTGCTTTCCTCTAATGATACAAATGGAATTGATTGGAAATACGAATGGAAATTACCCGCTGAAGGGCCGCACACCATTAAAACTCGCGCTACTGATTGGCAGGGGGTTATTGAAACCCCGGGTGACGGCATTACGCTTACCGTTGGCGCCAAACCCGGAATAATTTATGTTCCCGCCGACCAGATTCCAAGCTCTTCTGCAACGTCTAATCAGCTTCAAACTCAACTGCAGACTCAACTACAGACGTTAAGAACGCAACTCTTAAACTTGCTTATGCAGTTAGTAACTAAACTTCAAACGCAGTTGTTGCAGATTAGATAGTTCATCGCGCAATTCCTAAACCAAAAAACGGGTTTTACCCGTTTTTTGGTTGCTTATCGGAACAAGTTTTCATCCCAAACGAATTTCATTATTCAGCTCTACTAAAAAAGTAAACGATGAACACCTTAAATACACATCTTTTATTAGCAGAATGAAAAAAAGTTGGAGCATTAAATAAAAAAAGGCCCCAGGAGGACGAAACCTCAAGGGAGCCTTTTCGTGATGATACACTCCCATTATAAACTGTCGATAATCTTTACATCAAGACGGTAAAGAGGATTAAACTCGCTCCAATTCATCCCTTTCCTTATAATTAATCGGTGAACTCTAAAATTATTAAAAATGCTGTATGGCTGTTTTCCGGTCAGATAGTCGGCCGCGCGCTTCGGGCAATTCTCATTATTATCGCCGCCCGCTTGCTTGGCACATCCGACTGGGGAATCTTTTCTTACGCCATTTCGCTTGCCGCCGCCTTTACCGTTTTTTCGGACGTTGGCATCAACGCGCTTTTGGTCCGCGAAGGAAACCGCGATCCGAATCTTGTTCGGAAGTATCTTTCAACTGGACTCGCGATTAAACTAGCGCTTCTCATTGTCCTGGCTTTACTCGCTGTGCTTTTAAAGGACGTCATTATTCGTATTCCCGAAGCCGCAAGTCTTATTTATCTGATTATCATTATCTTTATCTTTGACTCGCTAAGGGATTATGTCTCTGCTCTCGCGCGTTCTTTTGAACGGATGGACATTGAGGCTGAAGGACAAATCATTACGAATATCGGCATTGTCGCTTTCGGTCTTATGTTCTTATTTATCGATCCAACAGCCGCCCATCTCGCATTCGGTTACGTTTTGGGCACGTTAATCGGCCTTATCGCGGTTTTCCTGCCTCTTAGACATTATTTCAAAGGGCTTGTAAAGGAATTTAATCGGAAGTTAATTAAGAAGATTCTCGTTTCTGCTTGGCCTTTTGGTCTCGTAAGTTTAATGGGCGTGATTACGGTTAATACCGACACGATTGTTTTAGGTTCCATTGGCTCGGCTTCGGACGTTGGATTATTTGCCGCCGCCCAAAAACCCGTCCAGCTTCTTTATCTTATTCCGAGTCTTCTTGTTGCTGCTTTTCTTCCTACTCTTTCTCGTGAAGCGGAAAAAACTGGTCAATTCCGCGAAACGTTGGAAAAAGGTTTGAAGGCTGTTTATCTATTTGCAATACCGTTAGCTTTGGGTGGCGTTCTTGCGGCAAAATCCGTCATCCATTTGTTATACGGACCGGAATTCCAGTCGTCTTATATAAGCTTTGCCCTTTTATCCGCTACGTTCCTCTTTGTTTTTCCTTCCATCTTTTTCACGAATGCCCTCTTTGCCAGAAACAGCCAAAAATCTTTTTACGGCTATCTGGCGATAGGCGTTCTCGCAAACGTCGCCCTTGATTTGGCGCTGATTCCTTTTTTAGGAATCGCCGGATGCGCTCTCGCAACCCTTATCGTCCAGATTACGCTTTTCGTCTACGGAGTGGTAAGACTCAAAAAATCACTCTCATTTCGTGTGTTCCCCGACATTCACCGGATTATTATATCCACGCTCATCATGTCCACTGTAGTTATCGGCCTTTTGCTTTTGCATGCCTATCCGGCCATCATTCTCTCAGCCGGTCTTATCGTTTATTTCTTAGCCCTCATTATTCTTCGTGAGCCGACGCTTAAGGAAATTGTGGAAGCTCTTCGCAAAAAACCCGGTCTTACCTCAAGTGTAGAGGTGTAGAATATTGACATATGTGTATGCATTAATATACAATTCCTACTAGAATGGTGAGCTGATCACTATTGGCTCATTCCATCTGTCGCACAGAACCCCTCACGGGGTTTTCGTGTTTTTACATATGTTAAAATAACGTTCGTGGATCGGAACGGGCCGGTAGTGTATACGATTAGCACACCATTCTCGACAGATGGAAGAACGGGTTTAACTCCCGTCCGGTCCACGCCAAAAACCGCCTATTCGGCGGTTTTTGGTTCTGCTATACTTAAACCACAATTTAAAATGACCGCTAAAACATTTAATTGGGTAATTCTTGTTTTTGGAATTTGGGTAATTTTATCGCCCATCCTTCTCGGTTCAGTCGGAACAATTCTTTTTTACAGCAATACCGTCATTGGCGCCCTCTTGGTGGTTTTTGCTGTTAAGAATATAATGGGCGGAAAGAGCATTAAAATATAAACCAATGGTAAAAATAAAAATATATTCCACTCCATTCTGCGGATATTGCAAAATGGCCAAAGACTTTTTTGACCAAAACGGGTTTTCGTATGAAGAAATAGACGTTTCAACGGACGAAACGGCGGCAAAAGACATGGTCGCTCGCACTAACCAAATGGGCGTGCCGGTGATTGAGATAGGGGATGAAATAATTGTCGGTTTTAACAAACCGCAGATAGAAGAAATTCTCGCTAAAGCAGGGAACAGTCCTGAAATTTAAACTTTCCATGTATGATTTGGTCATCATTGGCGGTGGTCCGGCAGGCGTTTCCGCCGGAATTTACGCCGCTCGAAAAAAAATAAAAACAGTTGTCATTACCGATTCTTTTGGCGGACAATCGGCCGTTTCTAGGAATATCTACAACTGGATTGGCACAAAATCAATTTCCGGTTGGGAATTAGCGAAGAGTTTGGAAGAACATTTGCGCTCGCAAGAAGGAATAGAAATATTGGAAGATAAAGTCTCAGAAATTATTAGAAATAACGGCGAATTTCTGGTTAAAACAGCTTCCGGAAAAGAAACCGAAACAAAAACTATTTTAATATGCGCCGGCGGTAAACATCGTCTTCTAAACGTCGCGGGCGAAGAAAAATTCATCGGTAAAGGGGTGGTATTTTGCGCGACCTGTGACGCGCCCCTCTTTAAAGGAAAAGAAGTCGCCGTTGTCGGTTCGGGGAACGCTGGATTGGAAGCCGTCATAGAATTGATTCCATACGCTTCAAAAATTTACCTTATTGAATTTAAAAGCGAGGTCAAAGGCGACCCAACGACTTATGAAGATGTCTTGCGGAGCGGCAAAACAGAAGTAATTTTAAACGCCAAAATAAAGGAAATATTGGGCAATAATCTCCTTACGGGCTTGAAATACGAAGACATAAATTCGGGCGAAGAAAAAGAATTAACCATAGAGGGCGTGTTTGTAGAAATTGGTATGACTCCAAACTCGGATATGGTAAAAGATTTAGTTGATTTGAATGATAAAGGAGAGATTGTGATTGATTATTCAACAGGCAAGACTTCCTTGAAAGGGATATGGGCTGCCGGAGACATAACAGATAGTGATTACAAACAAAATAACATTGCAGCAGGCGATGCCGCCCGCGCTGTTTTGGACATTTATTCTTACCTTCAAAAAAGAAAATAATGACAAGTTATCCACAGAAGAGGTGTTGTCTGGATAAAGATACTGCTATAATTACCATCAGCGAAAGCAAAAAGAAGGAAGGAGTGAGGAACTTCCTTCTTTTTTAATATCTAATTCGGAATGACAATTGCCATTCTAGATAACATCCGCTCCGCACATAATGTTGGCTCTATCTTCCGTACCGCCGATGCTTTTGGAATATCGGAAGTTTACTTATGCGGCACAACACCAACTCCCGTAGATAAATTCGGCCGCACGAGACGCGATATTGAAAAAGTCGCCCTGGGCGCCGAAAAAACCATGCCCTGGAAATATTTTTCTTCCACCCTGCGCGCAGTTAATTCATCAAAAAGGAAAGGAATAAAAATATTTTCCATTGAACAAAATGAAAAGTCGGAAGACATTAGCAAATTGAATAATTATAAAAACTTCGACATTGCTTTAGTCTTCGGGAACGAAGTAGAAGGTATATCGCAGAAAGTTCTTAAAAATTCCGATAAAATTTTTGAAATTCCGATGTTTGGGAAGAAGGAGTCATTAAACGTATCTGTTGCTTTCGGTATCGCTGTCTACAATATAAGAAAATGATTTGTTTTGCCGCATTTATATCAATAATATTGCCGGTTGCTTTAATTTTCCTGCCTTCTCCAAAGAAGACGGAAATCACCATTGGAAAAGTGCGAATTGAGGTTACCGAAGCCCGTTCTGTTGCGAACAAGATAGTTGGTCTTATAGGTAAGAAAAATTGCGAGAAAGGAAATGCCATGCTTTTTCGCTTTCTTTTTCCCTCAAGAAAAATTTTTTGGACGGTTGGGATGCAGTTTCCCATAAACATCTTTTGGATAAGAGAAGGGCGAATAATCGCGGTCTCCAAAAACATTCCACCCGGAACGCGCTATATTTCTTCTCCGGACCGCATAGACGCGGCGCTTGAAGCATGTCCTAATTTTTATCGGAAGAATAAACTGCCGGATAGTGGTAAAATTACCTACTGAATGAATTTATCGGAAAAGAAAGACCGAATTTTCGGCTTTCGGAGAAACGTCTTTTTCTTAGGCCTTGTAAGCCTTTTCAATGATTTCTCAAACGAGATGATCCAATCCGTGATGCCGGTGTTTTTAAGCGTCACGTTGGGCGTTCCGCCGGTTTTTGTCGGTATCTTTGAGGGAATCGCCGACGCAGTCGCAAGCTTTTTAAAGATCATTTCCGGCTACGTTTCGGACAGGATCCATAAAAGAAAATCGCTCGCGATTATTGGCTATATGCTATCGGTTGCGGTGCGGCCCATTTATGCCATAGCTTCTTCCTTCGGGCGAGTCTTAAGCATACGGATAATAGACAGGGTCGGCAAAGGTTTCCGCGAAGCGCCAAGAGACGCGCTTCTTTCGGAATCGGTTGAAAAAAAAGAACTCGGCAAATCTTTCAGCTTCCAACGCGCGATGGACAGCATTGGAGGAATCGCAGGTCCCTTAAGCGCGTTTTTGATTTTACCCCTGTTCGGAGGAAATAATTATCGTCCGCTTTTCTTTATCGCCTTTGGCATAGGGCTTCTCGCTCTCATGAGTTTTGTTTTCATTAAGGACGCTCCTGTTGATTCCAAACGTCCGCCGATGAGATTCAATATGGCGATTTTCAAAAAGAATAAGAAATTTGCCCTCTTCTTGCTCGCTATTTTTGTCTTTGGAATGGGCACATTACCCATTACCCTAATGCTCTTGAGGCCCATCGAAATTGGTTCGTCCCTTGCGAACATACCTCTGCTTTATCTAATTTACAGCTTGGTTTTTGTCATTGCTGCCGTGCCATTCGGAAAACTGTCGGACAAAATAGGAGAGCGATTTATCATCCCTTTTGGTTTTGTGTCGGCGATCGCTTGTTACTTTATTCTCGGAACAGCCGCGAATTCTATCTGGACGGCGGTTCTGGCATTTGCCTTGTTCGGAATTTATTCCGCCGCGACGGACGGAATCGGCCGGGCTCTCACAACCAAACTTGTGGACCCTGATCTTTTAGCAACGGGGCAGGGTTTTCTTCAAACTGCTATTGGCGTTTCGTCTCTTCTTGCTGGACTTATCGGAGGACTTTTATGGACTAAGTTTGACGCCTTCTGGGCATTTGCTTATGGCGCCACTTTTGCGGCATTGGGACTTATTATTTTTCTGGTTATCAATTTCTTGCCCCGCCGCCAAGTTTAAATATTTTTCCCCAATCAACAGAATCGCGCCGGTCAAGGGAAACAGCCGTTATTAATTCGTAAAAAATACTAAAAACTCATTTTTTGGGGTATAATCCAACCATGGCAAAGATAGCTATTAACGGGTTTGGCCGCATCGGCCGTCTGTTTTTTCGTCGGGCATTCGGGCAAAGAGGCATTGAAATTGTCGCCATAAACGATTTGGGGAATCTTGATAATCTCGCTTATCTTCTGAAATACGACACCGTTTATCGCGCTTTTGGATACGACGTCAAGACAGATGGCGAAAACCTCATTGTCCGCGGCAAAAAAATTAAATTTTTTCAAATTAAAGAGCCTGCCGAACTGCCGTGGCGAAAACTGGGAGTAGATATTGTGGTTGAGTCAACCGGAGTTTTTGAGTCTTATGAAAAAGCCTCCGCGCACCTTAGAGCCGGGGCAAAACGCGTTGTTATCACTGCTCCGGCAAAGGATGCAGACGGAATCATGGGGAAAACGGTGCTTCTGGGAGTTAACGAAAACGAAAGTTCCACTTGCAAAATCACCTCAAATGGCAGTTGCACGACAAACGCCGCCTCTCCCGTCATCGCCGCGCTTGCGGATAACCCGGGCATTGAAAAGGCAATGTTAAATACGGTTCATGCCTATACAGCGACGCAAGCGCTCGTGGACTCTCCCGTTAAAGGAAGCGATTTTAGACGGGGACGCGCGGCGGCTCAAAACATAATTCCTTCAACAACCGGCGCCGCTCTTTCCGTGACAAGAGCGGTTAAAAGCCTTGACGGGAAGTTTGACGGCATAGCCATTCGGGTTCCTTCCGTGACCGGTTCAATCGCCGACATAACTTTTGTTGCCAAGCGTCCAGTTACGGCGGAAGAGATTAACGATATTTTACGAAAGGCCGCAAAATCACCCCGTTTTAAAAAACTTTTATCCGTTTCGGATGAATCTCTTGTTTCTTCGGACGTAATAGGAGAACCGCATGCTTCAATTGTAGACGCGCAATTTACAAAGGTCGTGGGAGGAAATCTCGTCAAAGTTCTTGCGTGGTATGATAATGAAGCTGGATATGTGGAGACGCTGTTGTCGCATGTCTCTCTCGTCGCAAAAAACATCAAATAAAAATGGAAAAAATCAAATTAAATTCGTTCGGTTCTTTGTTTAAGGAGTCGTTCAATGATTTTAAAACTCGCTTCAAAACAATTTCCGTCCTCGCGCTCATTACCTTAGCCGTTAGCATCGTTTTTACGCCGCTCATAATAGTGGGATTTATGGCGGGGATAGCAAATGTCGCTCTTGGAGCAACTATAAGCGCTTTGGCCATGATAATCTTCGCTTTCGGGAAGTGCTTTATGAACGGTGTCTTTATGTATTCCATGAAAGACGGAGCAAAAGTCAAAGAGTCGTTCAAATTCATCTGGAAAAATCTTAAAAGCTATCTTTGGATAATAATCCTCATAGCTTTGGTCGTGTTGCCCGGTTTCATCGCTGGCATAATCCCGGGCATCATCATATCTGTTTTTCTTATGTTTTCTTCGCTTATTTTTATGGACGACGGAACGAAAGGGATGTCTGCTCTTATTAAGAGCAAAAACTACATAAAAGGTTTCTTTTGGCCGATAGTCGGAAGACTTACCCTTTTCAGCTTGGTTGTTATGGGAGGAACAATAGTCATCACTATATTAGGTCAGCCCATACTCCAATTTTTACTTGAATTCTTTGTCATTATGCCGGTAAGTTTTTGCTTCTTGTGGCGATTATATAAAGACCTGAAAAACAAGAAGCCGGAAATTGCCTCCACCATCCCCGGAAAGAAAGGATGGATTAAAGTTCTTGCCATTGTCGGCGGCGTTCTTATCACAGTTGTCGTAATTACGATATCGGTGGTCGCTGTTGCAATTTCGCCGAAGATTAAACAGGGTCTTCAAGAATTCTTTGCCCTACACCTCACTACGTACCAAAACGACAATATTAACGTTAACGACGAGGGATTGCAGAAATTACTGGAAAATATTCAAGGAACGCAAAAATAAAAAACGCGAAAAACACGTGATTATCTACATCGGCGCCGACCATAGAGGATTTAATCTTAAAGAATCGCTGAAACATTATCTAAAGGACAGCGGATATACTGTCACCGATTTGGGAAGCGAAACCCTCATGCCGGATGATGATTATCCCGATATCGCTTCCCTTGTCGCGGAGAAAGTAAGTATGAATCCCGATGGGAGCAAAGGAATTATCGCTTGCGGTTCGGGTATAGGCGCAGACGTTGTGGCCAACAAATTTCCGCGCATAAGATCGGCGCTTGCCATGACTCCGGACCAGGCCTACTTGAGCCGAAACGATGACGACACAAACGTTTTAGCTCTCGCCGCGGAGCTAATCGACGATTATGCGGCGAAAACCATTCTTGCCACGTGGCTTCAGACTCCTTTTGCGAAAGAACTGCGGTTTATGAGGCGAATTGCGAAAATCAGAGACGTTGAGGAAAAAGTTAAGTCATTATAAGCCAAAATGGAAATAATCCCCGTTATAAACTGTGATGATTTAGAGTGTGTGAAAGAAAAGCTTTTAAAAGCGAACGAAATTCTTTCCGAAACTCCGAAAAAGATTCACATTGACATTTCAGATGGGGTATATGCCCTTAAGCCGGAATGGAACGACCCAGCTTATTTGGAAAATTTTCTGGCAGAAAATAATTTGGAATTTAACATAGGCGTTCATTTAATGATGAAACATCCATCATCTGAAATAGAAAAATGGTCGCTACTCGTGAAAAAAGCGGCAGTTCCCATAGATTGCGAAGAAGATGCAAGAAAAATGGCAAAACTCTGCCGCGAAAAAAACATAACCCCTTGTCTTTCCATTCCGCCGAATATTTCCGCTAAATCGGCGATTGAATACGCGGATAGTTTTGATGAATTTCAAATTCTCGCCGTCTCGCCGGGCCCCTCGGGACAAAAAATGTGTTTAGGAACTTTTGAGAAAATTGAATTCATAAAAGATAATCTACCCTCTGCTATAATTGAAATAGACGGGGGCGTTAATCCCGAAGTGATTCCTCATCTGAAAGAAGCAGGAGCCGATATTGTTCTCTCCGGAAGCTACATTTTCGGCGCCGAGAATCCCAGATCAGCATATCTGGAATTAAAATCACTAGCGTAAATGATACAGGAAATAACCGAGGCAAAATTAAAACTCATAGAAGAAAAAGCGACAGAGATAAGGAGCGAAATAATTAAAATGCTTGTGGAAGCGCGCTCGGGACATTCTGCCGGCTCCTTGGGAATGGCCGACGTCTTTGCTTCTCTCTATTTTCACGTTTTAAAACACGATCCTAAAAATCCTTCATGGGAAGAAAGGGACAGACTGATTCTTTCAAATGGTCACATATGTCCCGCGCGTTATGCTGCCATGGCCATTGCCAGCTATTTCCCGACAAGAGAGCTTTTAACTTTAAGGAAAACCAATTCGCGCCTGCAGGGACATCCTCACAGAACCTCGCTTCCCGGAGTAGAAACTACCTCTGGCCCTTTGGGGACGGGCTTAGGACAAGCAATAGGCGTAGCTCTTGCGGGAAAAATTGATGGCAAAAAATGGCGCGTGTATTGTCTTCTCTCGGACGGAGAGCACGATGAGGGAAACCACTGGGAAACGGCAATGTTTGCCGGAAAAATGAGAATCAACAATTTAACCGCGATAGTGGACAGAAACAATATCCAGATAGACGGGCATACGGAGGATGTTATGCCCTTGGAGCCGCTACGCGACAAATATATTTCTTTTGGCTGGCACGTGCTTGAAGTGGACGGACATAATCCTTACGAAATCATTTCGGCGGCAGGCGAAGCCGAAGCGATCTATGAAAAACCGACGGTTATTATCGCCCACACGATTCCCGGAAAAGGAGTGAGCTTTATGGAAAATAATTATTTATGGCATGGAAAAGCGCCAAGCGGCCGAGAAGCAAAAATAGCGCTTGAGGAAATAAATAGGAAAAAGTAAATGCTTAAAGATTTTATCAACAAACATCGGAACGACGACATTGATGCCATTCGGAACGGTTTTGGCGAAGCGCTTGCGGAGGAAGGCGAGAAAAATAAAGACATCGTTGTGCTTGCGGGAGATGTAACCGAATCCACTCGATGCGACAAATTTGCCGAAAAATTTCCAAAAAGATTTTTCAACGTCGGCGTTGCCGAACAGGGAATGGCTTCCATAGCCGCAGGGTTCGGCATAAGCGGTAAGATTCCGTTTATCGCTTCATACGCTGCCTTTTCCCCGGGAAGAAATTGGGAGCAAATCAGGACGACTATCGCCTATAACGATTCAAACGTCAAAATCGCCGGTCATCATGCGGGAATTATGACGGGGCCGGACGGCGCGACTCACCAAGCAATTGAAGATATTGCGACCATGAGAGTCATGCCGAATATGAAAGTTATCGTTCCCTGCGATGTTATTGAAGCTAAAAAGGCAACTATCGCCGCTTCCAAAATGTGGGGCCCGGTTTATCTAAGATTCGTTCGCGAGAGGACGCCTATAATAACCACGGAAGAAGCGCCTTTTATTCCAGGCAAAGCCGAGATATTCTGGGACTCTTCGGGCGGCAAGAAAAGAAAAACCAAAATTCCTCAAGTATGCATTGCCGCTTGCGGCCCGCTTGTCGCAAACGCTCTAACTGCCGCCGAAACGTTGAACGAAGAAGGCATTGGCTCAGTTGTTTTAAACGTTCATACCATAAAACCCTTGGATGAAAAGAAAATTTTAGAAATGGCGAAAAAATGCGGAGCGTTCGTTTCCGTTGAAGATCATTCCGTTATCGGAGGACTCGGAAGCGCAATTGCCGAACTTCTCGCAAAGGAAAAGCCAACTTCAATGGAATTTATCGGAATGCAGGATACGTTTGGGGAATCTGGCGATCCGTGGGAACTCGTCCAAAAATACGAAATGTCCGCGAAAGACATCGTCCGCGCCGCAAAAAGAGCAATCAAAAATGCTTGATATCATTACAATCGGTTCTTCCACCGTTGATTTTTTTCTTGAAACGGAATTTCCTTCCGTGCCATGGAATACCCCTTCGGGACGCGCCATAGTCATTCCTTTCGGCGAAAAATTTTCAGCAAAAAATTCTTTGATAACTTCCGGAGGAAACGCCGTTAATACAGCTGTAACTTTTCGGCGGCAAGGATTAAAAACCGCCACGGCAATCAAACTTGGGCAGGATGTCGCAGGCGAAATGATTTATTCCCGTTTAAACGGCGAAGGAGTAAAAGATAAATTCATTATTTGGGATGAAACTCTTCCCACCTCCCGCTCTGCCGTGCTTTTGGAACGTGGCGAGCGTTCCATCATCACTTATCAAGGAGCGGGAGCCGCTATTTCCGCTAAGGATATAAATCTAAAACGATTAAGAGCAAAATGGTGGTATGTTTCTCTCCCGGGCGATTCGTATAAGCTATTTTCAACATTGGCGAGAGCGTCATACGAAATGGGCGTAAAACTCGCTCTTAACCCGACCCTTAGGCACATTCGCGAAGGGAAAAAACAATTACTTGCCAATTTGAAATACGTGGACTTTCTCGTGCTGAACGAAAGTGAAGCGGCGGAACTTACAGGAATTCCTTTTTCAAACGAAGCGGAAGTATTCCGAATAATTGATAAACTCGCGCCGGGAATTGTCGCTGTTACGAGAGGAAATAAAGGTTCGGTTGTCTCAAACGGCGAATACATTTTTAGAGCGGGTATTTTCAAGGAAAAGAGAATGACAGATCGAACAGGAGCGGGAGATGCTTACGGATCCGGTTTTGTCGCGGGACTAATCCGTTGCAAAGCGGACTGTAACAGCTATGTTCCGGAAAAAATCAAATATGCCATCCGTCTCGCCACGGCAAACGCCGCTTCAGTTGTGGAGAACATTGGCGCTTCGGAGAACGCTCTATACAAGAAGGAGTTTGATAACGCTTCCAGATACCGTAAATTAGGAATAAGCCAAAATAGGGTAAAATAAGACTATGGAATCATTCGAAAAAGCGGCTAAAATATTGCGCACCGACAAAGACACCGTTCTTAATCTTGAACGAAAAATGAATGCTTCGTTTGGAACTTCAGGCGTGCTTCAAAGAATAATGGAACAGAATGAGGAACTCATTAGACGCTGTCTTGATACTCTGGGGATTGGACGAAACGTGGAAGCTAAAGAAGTATATGACGCTTTGATTTCCAAAATTGAAGCTGATGACAGCGCGCTTTTTAAACTTCTGGGCTGCCCGTCTCCAGCTTCATCCGAACATTGTAACAAACTGCTTCTCAAGGCCAGAACGGTGGCAAGCCCAAACAAAGGATTGTTTATGAAACTTGACGTTGCGCGTAAGTTCATAGAAAACGAACCTCCGCAGAAAGTAATAAAAGCCTTGGGCTATGAGAACGTTAAAGATTTGCTCGCAAAGGAAGACATATACGAAATATATGCCTCCCTCCGCTTTATAGAAGGCTCCGAGTTTTTGAATGACGTTTTCTTCAAGCAATACGAAACGCTTACACCGAACGATTTTGAAGAGAGGGAAATAGAGGTAAAGGCCATAAACTCGCGCTGGATGGGAGAGCCAAACGGTTTCGTTAAAAAGAAATATCATAATGTCAGTCATTTAAAGGAGATAGGCCTTATATTCACTTTGCCCGTCCAATTAGGCATATCAGGTGAGATTCTTCGCGAATTCAGCCTTATTCTCCATTACTTTAGCGAAATGGATTTTTATTCAAGGTTGATCCGAAATATAGCCGCCAAACCGGACGGTTTTTCAAAAAATCTGATTTTGCTTTTACGCGGCGACGCTCTGGACAAACGACTCCCCGAAGGAGAAAAAGCCAAATGGCTGGTTATTCCCAGATATTTCGCGAAAGACGACGAACATGATTGGAGACTCTTTGAACCGCATATCAATCCGGAAGCGCTTCACTGGGAGAAAGCGGAGCGCATGCTTGATACTCTTCCCATTGATATGTCCTTTTGGAGAGGGATGAACTGGGTTGGAGAAGACTTTAAAACCAATACGGGGATAGATGTTCTTGTGAGCTTCAATCTTGTTGATACGGTAATGTCATTGGTCAAACACAAAGAGATGATTAAATATCTTTATCACTATCAAGAAGCGTTCTGGAACAAGATTTTTTCCGAATACGCCGGAGAAGAAAAAATGGAAGAGATGATGGAAAAACATCTTCTTGACGGCTGGTTTGAGATATAGTCAATGAAAAAGCCGCTTCTATACCGCTTTATAAAAGAAGCCGAGGACAAACGCGTTGCCATAGGCCACTTTAATTTTTCAGACATTGCGACATCAAGGGGAATAATGGCGGCAGTGGAAAACGTTTCTCGCGAGTATCACTTAAATCTACCCGTCTTTCTCGGCACATCCGAAGGCGAATCCGATTATTTGGGGTATCATCTAGCCGTATCCATTAAAAATCAATTCAAGGAAAACGGCGCTCAGGTTTTCCTAAACGGCGATCATATCCATTCGCTAGAAAAATTAAAAGCAGCGGTTGAAGCCGGTTACGATTCAGTCGTATTTGACGTCTCGCATCTTCCATTTTCGGAAAACATTGAACTAACCCGTGAAGCAGTCCGATTAGCCAGATCCATTAATCCGGAATTCATAATGGAAGGGGAAGTAAGCCATGTTGGCGGAACGTCCAAACTCTTGGAAGATTTTCCTATGGATGCGGAACTGGTTCCCGAAGCGCTTACATCACCGGAAGACGCTAAAACATTCGCCGACCAGACAGGCGTTGATCTTATTGCGCCGGCAATCGGAAACATTCACGGCATTTTAAAACACATGCCCAATCCGCGTCTTGATCTCGCTCGCGTGCGGGCAATCAAAAAAATCACTTCCGCTCCCATCGTTCTCCACGGCGGCTCGGGACTAAGAGACGAAGATTTTATCCAAGCGATATATGCCGGAGTGTCAGTGATTCACATTAATACCGAAATAAGACTTGCTTGGCGACGAGGACTAGAATCATCACTCAACGCCAATCCGGATGAAGTCGCCCCTTACAAACTTTTTTCCGCTTCCGAAAAAGCCGTTCAAAACATCGTTTTTGAGAGATTGAAATTGTTCAATAAATTGGTATAATCAAGAGCATTAAAGGCCGGGCTTACCGGCCGAAGTGCACAAATGCAACATGCTTAATCTGAACGCCGAAATTAGAGAATCATCCGTAAAACCCGAATCGCTACGCCAAGCGAATCTTATTCCGGGGGAGATTTACGGGAAACAGTTTGAAAATAAACACATTGCCGTTCCCGCGAAGGACTTTGGCAAGGTTTTTGAAGAAGCGGGCGAGAACACCATCATAAATCTCCAGGCAGGAACGGATATTTATCCCGTCATTATCCATGACTACCAAAAAGACCCCATTTCGGGGAAATTCTTATCGGTTGATTTCTTTAAAATAAGACTTGACGAAAAAATTACCGCTCCCATTCCGCTCGTCTTTGTCGGAGAATCTCCTGCCGTTAAAGAGCTGGGAGGCGTCCTTATTAAGTCAATGGACGAGATTGAAGTAGAGGCTTTGCCATCCAATCTTCCGCACGAAATAGAGGTTAATATTGAGGCAATCACGGAACTTGACGGAAGTATTTATGTTAAAGATTTACCCACTGGTGAAAACTACGAAATAATTACCGACCCCGATACGGTCATTGCAACCGCCTCCGCTCCAGAAGAAGAAATTGAGGAAACCCCAGCGAGCGTGGAGGATATCATAACCGAGGGCGAAGAAAAACGCGTGAGAGCGACAGAGGCCGAGGACAAGACCGAAGGGTCAGCCTAAAAATTTTGCCATGCAGCTAAAACCAAAAGTTTTAGTAGATATAAGCCAAGCCAAAAGGGATTCTTGCTCCGAACTTAAATCGCGTATCAATCTTTCTTGGTCTCCTAAAAAAAATAGACAATCGTTAAAACTGCCCGCCAAAGTTTCTTTAGCGATTTTTGCGGTTCTCGCTACTATTTGTTTCAGCTCTGTGCTCGCTCCGACACTTGACCTGAACGCCCAAACGGTTCAAAGCCCCGAAGAGAGAGCAAGGCTTGAATCCGAACTCGCCGAGTTGGAAACGAAAATCGCCGAATACGAGAAAACCGTCCAGGGATACCAGCAACAAGGCTCCACTCTTAAGGAAGAAATTAACCGCCTAAACACCCAGATAAGCAAGATGAATCTTCAGGTCAAGGCAATAACCTTGAACTTATCAAAATTAAACGGAGAGATAAACGCCACTACGACTAAAATCGGCGAGACGGAATCGGGAATAGAGCAAAAGAAAGAAAAAATCGCCGCCGCGCTCCGCGACATAAAGAAAAACGAAGACCAAAATCTTGTGGAGATTTTGCTCACGAATCCATCACTTTCCGACTTCTTTGGAAACATTAACAATATCCTAATTATCCAGAATGACTTGCAAGACACACTCCGTGAACTGGAAGGTTTGCGCGAGGATTACGTGGACCAAAAAGAACAATTGGGTCTCGAAAAAGCGGATGCGGAAAGCCTAAGAGCCTATCAGGAATCTCAAAAGCGAGCCGTTGAGTCTTTGAAGAAAGATAAAGACGAAGTTTTAACCGTAACCAAAGGGAAAGAAGCGGAATATCAAAAACTTCTCTCCGAGACCAAGCAGACAGCCGCCGAGATAAGAGCGCGACTTTACCACATGGTGGGGGGAGGAGAAATGACTTTCGCGGAAGCTTATAACCTTGCCAAATTTGCCGAAGGAACAACCGGAATTCGCGCGGCTCTTTTACTCGCCGTCCTCGACCAAGAGTCGGCTCTAGGAAAAAATGTCGGGCGTTGCGATTATCAAACTGCCATGCACCCAACGAGAGACATTCCCGCCTTTCTAGAAATAATAGCCGAACTTGGCCTGCAGAATGAACTTTCCGCCGGAAACATAAAAGTTTCCTGTCCCATAATTTCAGACGGAGCTTACGGCGGCGCGATGGGTCCGGCGCAATTTATCCCTTCAACATGGGCATTGTATAAAAACAGAATTTCTCAAATTACCGGAATCAAACCAGCCAACCCATGGAACAATCGCGACGCTTTCGTCGCTACCTCTCTCTATCTTCAAGATGCTTATAATTCCGCCGACTGTCGGAATTATGGGTCTGCAAACAAGAACGTTCTTCCTGAACAGACGCTTAGGGAACGTTGCGCGGCGGCAAAATATTACGCCGGAACCCGATGGCATTATTATCGCTTTGCTTACGGCGACCCCGTTCTTGAACGCGCTTCCGGATTTGAAGCGGATATCGCTGTCCTAAATAGCAGCCAGGCGAGCAGATAATTATGTTTTCAAAGCCTATAAAAGGTTTTACTCTTGTCGAACTATTAATCGTTATCGCCATTCTTGCGGTTCTCTTAAGCGCGGTTGTGATTGTTTTAAATCCCAGTGAATTTTTGGCGCAAGCAAGAGACTCTAAAAGAATTGGAGAGCTGGACAATTTGTCCAAAGCCGTAACGCTTTACTCCAATTCGGTTGTCGGCGGATATAAGGGAGAAGCGGACACGGTCTATATTTCCATTCCTGATACTTCTCCAACCTGCGATAATCTGCTTTCTTCTTTGCCGGATCTCTCCATCGGATGGTCATATCATTGCGTTCTTGAAAGCGATCTGCAAAAAACGGACGGCGCAGGCTGGCTGCCGATTAACTTAAAAGCTCTTCCCGGCGGGTCGCCCTTTGAACAATTACCTATTGATCCCGAAAACAATGCTACAGCCAACCTCTATTTCGCATATATATATGGGAATACGGGCTATGTCTTAGCTACTACTTTTGAATCGGAACACCGAGCTGGAGAGGCCGAAAAAGACGGCGGGAACGACCCGAATAGATTTGAAACCGGAAGTGATCTGTCGTTGTGGGCTAAAGCCTTAGGATTATAAAACCGCTTCTAGATGGTCCGCCTCGGCGAGTATTAAGCGGAATTGGTTTTCTGGAAAGCCTTTATTATCGGCTCCATATCTCCCTCAAGAATTTTTTCAATATTGTGCCATTTCTTCCCGATACGATGGTCGGTAATCCTATCATCAGGGAAATTGTAAGTCCTTATTTTTTCCGCGCGTTCGCCCGAACCAATTTGATCACGGCGAAGTTTGCCAAGCCTTACTTGTTCCTCTTGTATTTGAATTTCATAAATCTTCGCTCTTAATATTGCCATCGCGCGTTCCTTATTCGCCGTTTGGCTTCGTTCAACTTGAGAGGCGACGACGATGCCGCTTGGTTTGTGTAAAATGCGAACAGCCGTTTCCACTTTGTTCACGTTTTGCCCGCCGGGACCCGAAGAACGGAACATGGTTATTTCCAAATCGCGCGGATTAATGTCTACCTCTTTTTCCTCCACCTCGGGCATTATCGCAACTGATGCGGTTGAAGTATGCACTCTGCCCGATTTTTCAGTCGCCGGCACGCGTTGCACGCGGTGCACTCCCGACTCTTGCTTTAAGAGTTCATAAACATTTCCGCCCGCAGGGTCGGTTATCTGGGCGATCAAAGTTTTTACTCCGCCGAGCGAGCTTGTGCTTGAATCAAGCACACTCCACTTCCAACCGCGAGATTGCGCAAAACGCTCATACATCCGAACTAAATCCGAAGCAAAAATTGAAGCTTCATCCCCGCCTGTTCCGGCGCGCACTTCTAAAATAACTTTATTCATATAGCAATTAGTAAATTAGGACATTTTGTTATTCCCACGCAAGCGAGAATCTACATAAACCAAACCCCCGCTCTTCGCCTTGGCTTTCTTTCAAGCGCAGAAATTGCGAGGGTAACAACGGGAAGGCTCTTACTTTGTAGTTTTCTTCGCGGCAGGTTTTTTAGCGGAGGTCTTTTTTGTAACAACTTTTTCAGCGGCGACTTTCTTTACCCTTACTTTTTTCTCCTTTTTCGGCATAGCTTCGCCTTTCGCTCTCCTTGCCTTAAATCTTTCCACTCTTCCAGCAGTGTCTATGAGCTTTTCAGTCCCCGTGTAAAACGGATGGCATTTACTGCAAATTTCCACCTCCATTTTTTCCTTTGTGGAGCCAACCTTAATGATGTTTCCGCAAACACAAGCGATAGTCGCATTTTTGTGGTATTCGGGATGTATTTCTGACTTCATACAAAAGCGAGTTTAGCAAGATTTTATAAGGTTGACAAGGCGGTTCTCGGCTCTTACTATTAACGATGCCTGTAAGAGGCAAATCAGGTCTCTACAATTAAATAGAAAGACCAAAATGAGTAAAGTTTTATTTAGTGAACTTTTTTAGTTGTCCAATGTTTATTCAGGTCAGATATGGATATTACGCGGACTCTCGCATTACGCTCTAGCGTGAGCGGTAGTCTGCATCATGTCCTGTCTCACTTTTATTGAGAGTTTGATCCTGGCTCAGGATGAACGCTGGCGGCGTGGATAAGGCATGCAAGTCGAACGATTTCCTTTATTGAAGAAAGCGCGATTACATCAAACCGACCGATATTTAGGAAATAGTGGCGAACGAGCTAGTAACACCTTGGTACGTACCCGAAAGTTTGGTATAGCTCGCCGAAAGGCGGGGTAATCCCAAATAATCCCTCCATCTTTAGGATGGCAGGGTAAAGTCCAAAAGACGCTTTCGGAGCGGCCTAGGTCCGATCAGTTAGTTGGCGAGGTAACGGCTCACCAAGACAATGACCGGTAGGGGGGCTGAGAGGCTGATCCCCAGCGACGGCACTGAGACACGGGCCGTACACCTACGGGTGGCAGCAGCCGAGAATATTCGACAATGGGCGAAAGCCTGATC